>Ga0114959_10000655_pt1 | contig 32608 bp, 31 predicted proteins | sample C_130625_EF_Meta_FD_87317 | JGI IMG/M metagenome (GOLD analysis project Ga0114959, IMG submission 87317) | Freshwater microbial communities from Lake Croche, Canada to study carbon cycling - C_130625_EF_MetaG | ecosystem: Environmental > Aquatic > Freshwater > Lake | place: Lake Croche, Canada... | reverse complement strand
TCAAACTCAGGGTAACCGGTTTTGATATCTGCGTTTTTAGAATATGAGCCATCTTCAGCTAATAAATTAACACCGTCTTTTTCCACACCAAAGTTGGCACGGAAGTTTCCGCCACCTTCCATCACCGTTTTGCTGGTGTCATATAAGTTCGGTGAGCCTGGATGTTTCAGTTCTGCCGTGCCCCAACAAGGCCAAGGTAAGCCGAAATAATCTCCAGTCGTGTCATAACCGGTTTCTTTATCAATACCACCTTTTGACTTTAGTGTCTTTGGATCAAAGAGGTGCATATTACGCATGTGCGCTTTTAAACGATCAGGGGTTTGACCTGTGTAACCAATCGTCCAGACTGAGCGATTAATCTCTGTCAAGATCGATTCAATTTGCGGCTCTTTCCATGTCTTACCTGCGAATTTGGAATCTAACATCTTGTAATTTTTTGATAACTCAGTTCCAAAACCAAGGCGGTCTGCAAAAGATTGCATCAATACATGGTCAGGAACCGACTCAAACAATGGGTCAATAACTTTTTCGCGCCATTGCAATGAACGGTTTGAGGCAGTACAAGATCCGGTTGTTTCAAATTGCGTAGACGCTGGTAATAAATATACTGCGCGATTAGCATTTGGCGTGGAATCATTAGACTTCATGGCTGCCATCGCTGCAGTAGCACTTGGATATGGGTCAACAACAACGAGTAACTCAAGCGCATCAAGCGCTTTTTTCATATCTGTACCACGTGTTTGAGAGTTTGGCGCATGCCCCCAGAAGAAAAGACCTTTCACATTACTTGGCTGGTCAATAAGTTCATTTTTTTCAAGAACTGCATCTACCCAACGAGAGACTGTAGTACCTGATTTTTCCATCATGCCAGGGGAATATTGGGCTTTGATCCACTCGTAATCGACATCCCATACTTTAGCAAAGTGCTTCCAAGATCCGGCAGCAAGTCCATAGTAACCAGGTAACGAATCCGGGTTTGGTCCAACGTCAGTTGCACCTTGTACATTATCGTGACCACGGAAAATATTAGTTCCTCCGCCCGATTTACCCACATTTCCTAATGCCAACTGCACTAAACAGGACATGCGAACCATCGCATTACCGGTTGTATGTTGGGTTTGACCCATACACCAAACTAAAGTTGAAGGGCGATTCATAGCCATGGTTTGTGCTACTTGGAAGACTTCTTTTTCAGGAACTCCACATGCTTCTTCAACCGTTTTTGGATCCCACTTTTCTAGTGCTTCTTTTTTAATTTGGTCCATGCCATAAACACGAGACTTTAAGTAATCTTTATCTTCCCAACCATTTTTAAAGATGTGATACAAAACACCGTAAAGGAAGGCAATATCAGAGCCTGAACGAATCCGAACAAACTGATCAGACTTCGCTGCTGTTCTTGTATAACGCGGGTCAACCACGATGACCTTACAACCATTTTCTTTAGCATGCAACAGATGCAACATAGATACTGGGTGAGCTTCTGCGGCATTAGATCCAATATACAGTGCTGCTTTAGCATTTTGCATATCGTTATAGCTATTGGTCATGGCGCCGTAACCCCAAGTATTAGCAACGCCAGCTACTGTTGTTGAGTGGCAAATACGCGCTTGGTGATCCGTATTGTTCGTCCCAAAGAAAGATACAAATTTACGAAGTAGGTAAGCTTGTTCATTATTGTGCTTGGAAGAGCCAATAAAAAATAATGAATCAGGTCCTGAATCAGTTTTCAACTGCTTCATTTTTGCACTGATTTCTTCTAATGCCGTGTCCCATGAAATGCGCTTATATTTACCATCGACTAATTTCATCGGGTATTTCAAACGATGCTCGCCGTGACCATGTTCACGCAGAGCGGCACCTTTGGCGCAATGAGCACCTAAGTTAATCGGCGAATCAAAAACAGCCTCTTGTCTGACCCAAACGCCATTCTCAACCACTGCGTCAGCTGCGCAACCTACAGAGCAATGCGTACAGACTGTGCGTTTAACTACGATGCCCTTTTCTCCGCCAGCATTTGGCTTTGAACCCATCGCATCCGCTTTTTTAACGAGCGTAAGCTGCGATCCAGCAATTCCAACGCCAACTCCAAGGCCGGATCTTTTTAAGAAAGAACGACGATCCATCGTTGGAATAATATTTTCTAGGCCTCTAGATAAATGCCCAATGAGATGTTGGGAGGATTGTGTGCGATTGTTCGATTTACGGGTCAGGTTCATATCCGATTTTCCTTAGAATGCAAGTCTTAAACTAATGTAGTTTTGTAATACTTTTTGATGTGCTCAGTGAGCTGATAACCCTTTTTCTCAGGAGAAACGACTTCCTCAATCTGAGCAACAGTTTTTTTCACAACTGAGGTTTTTGACAAAACAACTGCAGTACCTGCAAGAGCTGCTGCTCCTGCAAAAAAATGTCTGCGTTGTAGGGGTTTAGCAATTGGTTTAGACATATCTGTAGACCTTACAAGTTATTGAATTTATAACAAATTTATAGATATTCATACTACATTCAATTGATTTTAATACAAAAAATGCCAGTGTGGATTAGTGCTTACCCTAAAGCATGTCAAATGCTTGCCCTTCAATCTCAAAAAAGGTTCCTGCTAATGCACCAACAAGACTGTAATGCTTCAGAGATGGGTGGTTTTGTAATGTTTCAAATAACTCACCGGACCAGGAGCGAATATGTTGATTAAAAAAGACTTTTTGTTGGGTTAGGTTACAAATACTTAAATCTTCACCAGCAATCAGGTATCGCATGACTTCACACAAGCATGCGATATGGTCTTCGGTTTCTGTAATTTCCTCAGATGCTTGTAAACCTATTTTTTGCAGTGCGTCACGTAAAGCTACAAGTGGTTTTTCATTTAAAAAACCAGTCAAGTAATATGACCCGTAGAGAAAAATCTCCTGTTTTCCAACTCCAATAAAGGCATTTTCGTATTCATCTTGCCAATCTTCGGCGCGAGAATCTTTTGCCATCTGTACTAAATCCTGCCAAGGACCATGCAAGATGGATGACTCATCTTGTTCACCTAGCTCGATATCTTGTCCAAATTGTGCTATTTTTTCTAGGAGCTCTGTTGAGGGTCCCTCATAAAAAAGCAGGGCTAACAATCCGTATAAATCAGCTCTAGCCAAATCTTCCGGGGAGAGATTGGTGTCTAACTCGAGGGTTGATGCTTGTTTATTTTCTGCCATGCTTTTGTCTCATTCCTGTTTTTTATTGCATCATGTCGATGACGCGACAATCACTACACATTTTGAGACGCTTTTGCGCATCTCCTGCAAATGCGGCATGTGATCCTATTTTTGCCAACATGGTTTGCATCATTTTTTCAGTCGCAAATGGCTTGGCACATTTGATGCAATGAAATGGTTTGGTTTCATTAAGTGTGACTCTAGTTTTTCGTTGCGAAATCGCTTTTAATCGCGGCTGTAAGGTGATCGCATTTTCAGGACATGTCGTTTGACATAAACCACATTGAACACAGTTCTTTTCGATAAATCCTAATTGAGGAATTTCTAGGTGGTCTAATAATGCACCCTCTGGACATGCGCTCACACAAGACATACATAGAGTACAGGTGTCTTGATTGACCTCAACACCTCCAATCAAAGATGCCGCACCCAGCGGTATAGATTCTGTCTCAGCCAGTGGGAGTGGGGCATGCTCTAAAAGATGCCCTAGTGCCATTTCTAGAGTTTCACGTTTCTCTTTGGCTAGACCAAAGCTTGCCTTTGGCATCAATTCTTGATGCGCTACTATATTTTGTAGCGCTTGATCAAGATATAAAAGATCTGCATGTTGTTGGTGATTGCGTGCGCCACTCATTTCGAGCAACTGTATTCTGGAAGAGTATCCTAGGCTCACTAAAATCTCGGTAACAATATTAATTTGATCTTTTAACATCGTCAAATATTGAGGTGCTTCTTCACCACTGGCCAATATAACAATTTCACCAATACCGTGCGTTAGCATACCTAGCCATAAATCAATGCCAGTTGATGCCACATGGTGGATTGAAAATGGAATCACATGCGCTGGGATTCCACTAAAGGATTGTGGCTGGACTCTTGCTAAGCGACCTACGGCATTAATCCACTGATCACCACCTTCACTTCCGGAATGAAATAATACTGTCGGTGCTATCCCTGCAGTATGCGTTTTTGTGAAGTTATCGACTAAGGTTTTCATCTTGAGTCCTAAATACGGGACCGTTGGATTGACGTATGTCATTGCTCCTGAGGGACAAGCGGTTGCGCAAGCACCACAACCCATACATAAATGCGGATTGACACTCACCCGCCCTTTACCAGCCTCAAATACAGAACTAATGGCTTGCGTTGAGCAAATATCGATGCAAGCAGAACAGCCCACCTGGCCATTTCTGCCATGCGCGCATATTTTTTCTTGATAAGCAAAAAATCTTGGCTTTTCAAACTCACCAACGGAGTTCATGATTTTAGGTATCACCAAAGCTTGTTGTACAGCATCTGAACCTGGCCAAAAATAACCTTTGGGTGGTTCTGCCATTTTCAAAAATGGCTCTTCTTGCAGATCTAATATGATGTCGAACTCTTCTTCTACAAATGGTTGGCTTGGTTGAAATTGAATCGCACCAATCGCCCCACACACTTTTTCACAATCTCGGTGAGATTGGCAGGATGACATATCAATTTGAAAGCTCAGATCAATTGCATTTTCAGGACACGCTTCTACACAAGCCCCACACCTTGTACACAAATCCAACTGAATAGGATTTGATGCTTGCCATTTCACTTTATATTGACCCAAATAACCTGATATGCCTTGCACATTTGCATTGACAATCAGGTATTGTTTTTGAGCGGGTAGTGGCTCCCTATCACTTACGATGACAGTCACCGCAAGGTCTTGATGCATCAATTGCGCCAAGGAAAAGGCTTGTTTACCCGGGCCAATAATGCACAGGCGCCCGCGCGTACTGTCATAGCTAACCATGGGCAAGGGGTCTGGCAATGGCATTTTCGCGAGGGCTAAGATGCTCGCAATTTTAGCTTGCGCCTCTTTATTATTTTTACCCCAACCACCTGTTTCACGAATATTAACAAACCGAATTGGTGCAAGTGCGGGCTTTTCTGCCTGAGTGCTAATGGCATTAAATAATTCGCGCTCTTGTGTACAAGCAACAATAATCTCTTCACCCTTTTCTACATTTCGAATAAATTCACCAATGTCTTGACGGCAAAGTCCGTCGTAAATTTTTTCATGTCCTTCTACGTGCTTTTTAAAAAAGGCATCGTCTAGTGGCATCGAGTGGTTGCAGTTACAGACTAGGGTTCGGGTCATCTGTATTTCCTTTAGTCATTTTTATTTCTTGGGTATGGTCGATTTGAACTGGCTCTATAGTGTCTTGGCTTTTTTCAAGGATATCTTCTTTGGTTATCTGCTCTTGTAATTCAACCGGTTGTAGTACTTCATCTTTTACCTCTTCAACTTTTTTGAAGAGGCCTAGCATGGAAGATTGCACCATTTTTTCTAACATACCCGGTGGCAATGGATCTTCTTTAGAGTAATCCCCAATATAAATATCTAAGCCATCCATGATGTTGTAGTGTGGATCAGAGAAAAGTTTTTTCATGGCAGCGTGATGAACGTCATCACTTACTTCTGTCTGCACAAATTGTGAGAAATCGGAATCTTTAGTAAGTTGTACTACATCTTCTAACGTGGGCCCAAGGGGTAGTTCTTCTTTTGCTTCTTCCATAACCGGATTAGCTTCAACGGCTGGAATGGATACTTCATTTACCTGAATTTCAACGACTGGCTTTGGTTGCGCAGGGCTGACCGGTGTTTGACTTTGCTTGAGTTCTGACCAGCGCTTGAAAAAACTACTCATGCCCAGCCCCTTTTTTATCTTGTCCTCTGTCTGCACCCTTAAATGATTCTGGTCGATGGCGCTTTTTAACTTCAGGTCGATAATTTTCTGCTACAAACTGTTGTAGTGATTCCAAAATCAAAGGGTCAATTGATAATTGGTCTACTTGCTCACCACCATCTAATAATCGTGCCGCCTCGTTATAACTCAACATAACACGATGCGGTACGGCAATGTGCTGCCCCGAAAGCGCGGCAACTTCTTCTAATCGCCACATCACAAACCAACAAGGCGCTTCACTGCTGATATTTAAGAAGTATCCTTCCGCTTCATCAGCAAAGATGTCTAAATAAAACCCTGTAAAAAGCCAACGTTGTCCATGTTCAGAATTACCTAATACATACGCTTTTATTTCTTCGACATGAAAAGATTCTTGTATCGATACTGCTGCATGTTGACCAAGATCGACACTCACCTCATCTAGTACCCATCGATGCGTAATCCATGGATTATCAATGGGTTCATGTCGCATCACGACAGCAAGCGCAATTCCCATTAGGTGTTTTGTATAACAATGTTAGGAAACTTATTACTCATATCTTTAGACATATTAGCTATTTGAATAGCTACCTGTCTTGCAATTGCTTTATAACTGGCACTTATTGCACTGTCTGGTTCAGCTACCACAGGCGGACGACCTGCATCTGACTGCTCTCGAATTGATAAATTAAGCGGTAAACTTCCCAAAAATGGCACCTGATAGTCTTTACACATTTTTTCGCCACCACCTGTACCAAAGATATGCTCCGTATGGCCACAGCTAGGGCATACGTATGTACTCATATTTTCCACAATCCCTAGAATCGGTATGCCCACCTTCTCAAACATTTTTAATCCCTTGCGAGCATCTAAAAGAGCAATATCTTGGGGTGTTGTGACAATCACCGCGCCAGTAACTGGTACTTTTTGCGAAAGTGTTAATTGAATATCACCTGTTCCTGGAGGCATATCTACAATTAAATAATCTAATTGTTGCCAATTGGTTTGTCGAAGGAGTTGCTCTAATGCAGAGGTGACCATTGGGCCTCGCCAAACCATGGGACTGTCTTCTTCAATGAGAAAACCAATCGAACTTACTTGCAAGCCATGCCCTTGCATCGGCTCTATAGAGTTTTCGGCATAAGAGTCTGGACGACCTGATATTCCCAACATCATGGGCATACTTGGGCCATAAATGTCCGCATCCAAGATACCAACTCTGGCACCTTCAGCAGATAAGGCTAAGGCGAGATTAACTGCTGTGGTTGATTTACCAACGCCACCTTTACCGCTAGCAATAGCAATAATATTTTTAACTTCAGGTAATAACTTCACGCCTCGCTGTACTGAATGGGAGACAATCTCCATACTGATATTGATGCTGACGTTTTTTACACCAGCAATCTCTCGTACAGCTTGAATGCAAGCCTTGCGAATTAAATCAAACTGGCTTTTAGATGGATAGCCTAGAACAACATCAAACATCACCTCATCACCATCTACCCGTAAATTTTTAATGGCTTTTGAACTTGCCAAATCCTTACCTGTATTAGGGTCAATTACCCCCTTCAAAACTTCCATCACTTGATCGTTGGAAAGCTGCAAAATTTTCTCCTTAAAAAATACGATTTATTACTAAATTACCCATTACTTTAATGGGATACTAAAATTGAGGTATGAAATTACATCATAAAAGAATTTTAGTCACTTCTGCTCTTCCGTATGCCAATGGTCAAATTCATATTGGGCATATGGTTGAATATATCCAAACTGATATTTGGGTGCGCTTTCAACGCATGCAAAATCATGAAATTTATTACGTTGGTGCTGATGATACGCATGGAACGCCAATTATGCTTCGCGCCCAAGCGGAAAATATTACCCCTCAAGAGCTCATCGATCGAGTATGGCATGAACATAAGAAAGATTTTGATGATTTTTTCATCTCTTTTGATCATTATGGTTCAACGAACGCCCCTGAAAACAAAATTCTCTCTGAAGAAATCTATAAAAGCCTGAGAAGTGCTGATTTGATTGAAAAAAAATCAATTGAGCAAGCCTATGACCCTGTCAAAGGTATGTTTTTACCGGATCGCTTCATTAAAGGGGAATGCCCTAAATGCCATGCAAAAGATCAATACGGGGATTCCTGTGAAAAGTGTGGCTCGACCTATGCACCAACTGATTTATTAAACCCCTACTCTGTTGTAAGTGGCGCTACCCCGATTAAAAAATCCTCCGAGCACTATTTTTTCAAACTTTCAGATCCCCGCTGCGAGGCTTTTTTACGTGACTGGACGCAGGTGAAAACACCGCTTCAGGTAGAAGCTCGGAACAAAATGAAGGAATGGGTCGGTGAGAGTGGTGAAAGTAAGCTCAGTAACTGGGATATTTCCAGAGACGACCCCTACTTTGGATTTGAGATCCCTGATGCTCCTGGTAAGTATTTTTATGTTTGGCTCGATGCCCCTATTGGTTATTTAGCTAGCTTCCAAGCCTTATGTCAGCGTTTAAACCTCAACTTTTCAGAGTGGGTAAGTCCTGACTCTCCTACAGAGATGTATCACTTTATCGGTAAGGATATTTTATATTTCCATACCCTTTTCTGGCCCGCAACTCTGCATTTCTCAAATTACCGAACACCAACCAATGTTTTTGCCCATGGCTTTTTGACGGTTGATGGTGAAAAAATGAGTAAATCTCGAGGAACTTTTATTACTGCAAGCAGCTTTATTGCCTCAGGATTAAATCCTGAATGGCTCCGTTATTATTTCGCAGCAAAACTCAATGCGTCTTTGGAGGATTTAGATCTCAATCTTCAGGACTTTATTGCTCGGGTCAATAGTGATTTATTAGGTAAATATATCAATATTGCAAGTCGTAGTTCGGGCTTTTTAGTAAAGCGTTTTGCTGGTGTCATTGCCCCTGCAGCTCTCAATCACCCTCTCATCGCTACTTTAAAGGCTGCTAGTCCTGAGATTGCTGCTCTTTATGAACAGCGGGAATTTGGCAAAGCGCAACGTTCCATTATGGAGCTAGCAGATCAAGTCAATATTTATGTAGATACCAATAAACCATGGGAAATTGCCAAAAAGCTGAGCACTGATCCTGATGCACATACCGCGCAGCGCTTACAAGATGTTTGTAGTATTACCCTTGAAGCCTTCCGGATACTAAGTATCTATCTCAAGCCGGTATTGCCTGAACTGGCTAAACAAGTCGAGTCATTTTTAAATATTCCGCCACTTGAGTGGTCAAGCGTTGATGTGAGCTTAACGCAAGACAATGTGATTCAACCCTATAAACACCTGATGAGTAGGGTCGATCCTCAATTAATCGACGCTTTAATCGAGGCAAATAAGTCTACCGCTCCAGCAACAAGTTAAAATACATCAAAATTCATGAATAATGCATAAAATACAGTTAAATACTTCATTGAACCTTTAGCAAAGAATCTATATATGGCGCACTATCAATCTAAAATAACTTTGTTTTTGAATGATCTCAAAAGCCAAAATCCTGAAATAGAAAAAGGCCAACTCGAGGGTCGTGCTCTGCTATGGGATAAAAAACCGATTAGTCTTGATGAACAAAAGCGAAATAAACTTGCAAGAATTCGACAAAAACCTTACGTCTACTCCAATGATTGATTCCACGCCATCCCTCATGGATGGCATGTCAGCATCGTTCGCCAAACTCTATGGTGAACCATTGTTTCAGTTACCTACAGACCTTTATATTCCTCCTGATGCGCTTGAGGTTTTTCTGGAGGCTTTTGAAGGCCCTCTAGATTTATTGCTGTATCTGATTCGGAAACAAAATTTCAATGTGCTCGATATTCCAATGGCACAAGTAACGCAACAATATTTGAGTTATGTTGAACAAATTCGTCACCATAATTTAGAACTTGCCGCAGAATATTTACTCATGGCCGCTATGCTCATTGAAATTAAATCTCGCATGCTTTTGCCAATGAAAAAAGCGGATAGTGATGAAGAGGTTGAAGATCCTCGCGCAGAATTGGTGCGTCGTTTACTTGAATACGAAAAAATGAAACTTGCCGCGCAAGAACTCGACAGAATTCCTCAAATGGGGAGAGACTTCTTTCGTGCGCAAGGATTTATCGACCATACCGTCGCCCTTGTTCCCCCGCATGTGGATTTGGTTGACCTCCAAATTGCTTGGAGGGATTTATTGGCGCGAGCCAAGTTAACTCAACATCACACGATTACCAGAGAAGCTTTATCTGTCCGTGACTTTATGACGCGTATTCTGCGTCGTTTACAAAATCATAAATTTATTGAATTTAAAGAACTTTTTGAGGATGCCATTGAATCTGGTCAAGGTATTCCGATATTAGTGGTGAACTTTATCGCCTTATTAGAGCTTTCTCGTGAAGCTTTAGTAGAGATTACCCAAGCGGAAGCCTACGCTCCTATTTATGTAAGGTTGTCCTTTACCCCCCAAGCATGAAAATTATCACCAATATTCATGATTTAAGAAATCATCTTCGCGGTCAAAATCGTGCTTCTTTTGTGCCTACGATGGGCAACCTTCACGAAGGTCACTTGTCGCTGATGAGAATTGCCCGCCTGCATGGTGATCCTGTTGTTGCAAGTATTTTTGTGAATCGTTTGCAATTTGGTCCGAGCGAAGATTTTGATAAGTACCCGAGAACTTTTGAGCAAGATGCCGAAAAACTCGAGAAGGAAGGTGTTTATATTTTATTTGCTCCTACCGAACAAAATCTTTATCCCGAACCGCAAGACTACCGTGTTGATCCACCAAAAGATTTGGGAGATATTCTTGAAGGGGAATTTAGGCCTGGTTTTTTCAAGGGCGTTTGTACTGTGGTTCTCAAGTTATTTTCTTGTGTACAACCTAATGCCGCTGTTTTTGGTAAAAAAGATTATCAACAACTCATGATCATTCGTCGCATGGCGCATCAATTTGCTCTTCCTGTCGAAATCATTGGTGCTGAAACGATTCGCGCTGAGGATGGCCTCGCTCTTTCTTCACGCAATGGCTATCTCAGTCAAGACGAACGCCTTGAAGCTCCGCAACTCTTCAATGCTTTACAAGAGGTAAAAGAAGCATTACACCAATCTTCACTGAACCATGGCCTGATCCAAGAAATTGAAATGATGGCTAAAAATAAGCTCTTGCAAAGAGGTTGGGAGCCGGATTATCTATCTGTTCGACTGCGTCAAAACCTTCTCTTGCCAAGCGCTGAACAATTAGCAAGTCAGCAAGAACTTGTGGTTCTTGCTGCGGCGAAATTAGGTAAAACGCGATTGATTGATAACTTAGAGATTTGAGTTTCTGAATTTTGATTGCTTTTGAATTCAACTTCTCATGAAAAATATATTTGCTAGAAGTGTCAACTAAACCCTCCCCTTAAGACGTTATTAGCTCATGTAGTAATCCCTTTCTGGAGAAGAATCATGAGAAAAATCATTATTAGTATTGCTAGCCTACTTGCTCTAAGTACAAGTTCACTTAGTTTTGCTTGGGGTCATGGTGGGGGTTGGAATCATCAACATGGCTTTAATCCTGCACCTTATTTTATTGCTGGAGCAGTCATTGGAGCGACAGGTGCCATAGCCTATAACTCGACGCCTGGCCCTTACTACGCACCGCCAAGAACTTATTACGAACAACCTAGGCCTTACTATGGACCCCAACCGTACATGGTTCAACCACAGGTAATCATGCAACCCCCTGTGGTGATGCCGCCGCAACCTTATCCGTATCGTCCTTATTATTGATAAATAGAGTTAAAAAAACCGCCTTTCGGCGGTTATTTTTTTGCTCATATTTTATAAATCAAATTTGTACTTCAAGGTTGCGAAGAAAGTTCTTGGTGGTGCAGGTTGGTAATTGTATGGTCCGTAAGGCGCTCCATAAGATACTTGGTTATTGCCATAAACAGCATACTGGGTGTTGGATACATTTCGAATTGTGAAGCGCGCTTCCAAAGAACGCCAGCGATACTCAGCATAAACATCTCCAAAGGCGTATGAAGGCATTTTGTTATAAGCGTTTTGCTGGTCTCCATCGTAATACTGCGAACCAACATAATTAATAACTCCACCTAAAGCAAATTGATCATCCAGTTGATATCTTGCACGTAAGTTCAAAACCAGTTGCGGCACGAAACTCACTAGGTAACCATTATTTGCACCATCGGTATAAACTGCCCTCTGATATCTTGCCCCAAAGCCAAGATTAAAACGCGAACTAAGTGGAGATAAGGTATTAAAGTTCACACCAACTCTACGAATATCTGCATCATTAATATTATTTCCGGAATTAGGGTCATATCGGATTTCGTCACGTGAATTCGTATTAAATATATTCAAATTAATTTTCGATGACGCATAGCTAAAGTCTCCACCCGCTTCATAGGTTTTGTTTATTTGTGGACGTAATACAACCCCATTAAAGAAGGGCGCATAGGTTATGGGGTCATATCCATAATATTCATCCGTATTAGCAAAACGGTAAGATTGATTGAATTTTGCATAAATACGCTGTCCAGTTGCATAGCGATAATTAATTCCAAAATCATAGGCATTCGCAGCAAAACTGGATAAATAACTTCCATCTGGAAACCCAAACTTATCATTTGATGAATTTAAAGATACGTCTTGTATTTGACGCCGAACTCCTCCAACCAATTCAAATTGTTCATTGATATTGAAGTTATGCAAAAAATAAAGTGAACGATTCTTCAAATTGACATGCGACATTGGTGTAGGCGTTGATGTGGGATATGAATTACCAGCATCGGATTGATTAAAGTCAAAACCAAGAACGGAGGTTCCAAAGCGCTCCCAATTTGCCTTTAATCGTGGAGTCAAATCAAATTGTCTTTTATCTTGTAAAGAAGTATTTTTGTTATATGTATCGTAGGCCAAATTATATGCATTCGCGACTGAAATACTCGAAGTGTTACCGTACGCAGCCTCCATTTCAAATAAGAAATTTTGTGCAATACTTTTAGTTATTCCGCCCCTTGCCGAACTACCGTCCTGCACAATTCCATTACCTTTTTGATAAGGGTCTATAAGATATGGGTTACCCTTACCAACTTCTGCATTTAAAATCGCGTAGGGATTACTGGCTTGCGCATGGTATGCAGATGCTTCAATAAATACAGCATCAATTCCTCCCAAATGCTGAGTCAAACGTCCCTTAAATGAATTTGATAAAGCGTCTGAGTTTTCTCGCCAACCATTCGTTTTTGAGGTATTTGCAGAAATAAGAACACTCGTATTATCCTGACGAGTTCTAATACTGGCGTCCCCGATGATGGTCCCAAAACTACCATATGTTAAGGATGCTTGACTTGATTGCTTTCCACCCTCTTTAGTGATTATATTAATCACTCCTCCAGTTGCATTGTTTCCGTATTGAACACTGGCTCCCCCATTGGTGATTTCAATACGCTCTATGGCACTAACTGGTACGGAATTTAATGGCGCACTTGTTGAATCAATAGGATTAATTCTGATCCCATCCACTAACACTAGCGTATTACTAGAAGCATTTACCCCATATCCACCCAAATCCGGCGTTGCACCAATTCCTAATAAACCACCGGTTTGGTTGCTCATTGGAACATTGCCAACTTGTTGCAATATTTCCGCAAGATTCGTTGATGAGGATTGCTGAATTTGCTCTTTGGTAATTACTTGAATATTGGCAGGAATACGCTCAATGTTTTCTTCAAAGCGCGATCCGGATACAACAATGGTTTCTTGATTTGATTGAGCAACAACTTGTTGTGATACTAATAAGGTGCTACCAAGTACTAAAGTACAGGCGTGTTGAATCATTTGCTGCTGATATGGCAATTTTTTGTAATATTTCATGTTTGATTCCAAATAAATGCATTCTCTGACCTGTTCCCCGACAGGTACTGGAATTTAATTACCTTGTCACTAACCCCGTAACATTGCAATACTTGTTAGGCCGGTATCCGGGCTGACATTCACTCAAACCGCCTTCCCAGCAAAAAAGCCAGTGGCAAAATGGTTGAGTCGCTAAAACCTCTTAGCAGAATGCTTACCGTTGCGGGGGCAGCTCAGGTGGTTCTTGTTTTTTATGCAAAAATTCCTGATTCCCGTTTAACTACGACTTTAGAATCAAATCGTGAGCACCTTACATCACGAATTATATACAATATAGATATGAATCAATTAAATAATGATTTTGAGCCAGTTAATCCACCTTCTCTTTTAGAGAGATTGGACGCTCTTACGATAAAATTAGAATCTCTTCAACAGAAAATTAATCTCTTGGTTCAAGAAAAAACATTTATGGAAAATAAGATTTCTGATGCCCAAGGTAGAATCCAAAAAATCTTGAACAAGCTTCCCCAAGCAAACGACACTCGTCAACTGACTTTGCTTGATAACGCCTCTGAGGCTCCTCATGAGTGATACAAAGTCTATTCGGGTTGATGTTGAACTTGCGGGTCAAAAAATGGCCTTTATGACTTCTTTTGAGAATGAAGACAAACTCAAGATTGCCGCAAGAGCCGTGAATGACCAAATTGCACAAATTACTTCTGGCCCGAATAAAAGTATCGAACGTGCTGCCCTGATGACGGCGGTGAGCTATGCCGCTCAAATTCAGGATTTAAAAGAACAAGTTAAAGTGAGTAATGAGCCTGGAATTTCGGGTGCTGTCATTACCGAACTGAGTAATAAATTAAACGCGATTGAAAAACAAGTCGATATTGCGTTAGACTGTCTATCCCTGCCTGGTTCGCCAAGGTCAATAGTTCCTTGAACCGATGCTAACGCATAAGGCGCTAAATATCTATAGTGGGCGAGCGCACCTTGTTTTTATAGAGTATGACTTCTGGTCATATTCTCCCTGGAAATACTGATGTGCCCAAAGCTATTGTGTCGCGCCACCTTGAACTCTCTGGGTTCAGGATGACGACCTAGCGGCCATGGCGGGGACCCCTTTTTTTGAAAGTTAATTTTTGAGCTTTTTGCAAATCGCTTTACTGCTGTGTTTGGGCTCCGTTACCGGTCTAGTTGCTGGCCTTCTTGGTATCGGCGGGGGAATGATCATGGTGCCATTTCTAACCATTCTCTTTATTTCTTTCGATTTCCCAGCTGAGCATGTACTTCACATGGCGATTGCAACTTCTATGTCCACGATTTTATTTACGTCAATTTCGTCAGTTCGTGCGCAACAAAAAAAGAAAATGATTCGCTGGGATATTGTTATCGCTTTGGCTCCTGGCATTATTTTCGGCGGAATTATCGGCGGCGGAAAAATCTTCGCCCTACTTAAAGGCCCTTGGTTAACCATCTTTTTTGCAAGCTTTCAATATTTTTCTGCATATCAAATGCTTGTCAATAAAAAGCCGAAAGCCAGTCGTACGCTTCCAGGAAAAGTAGGTCTTTTTGGCACTGGTAGCTTAATTGGATCAGTCTCTAGTCTTGTTGGGGCTGGTGGCGCTTTTATTTCTGTGCCTTTTATGTCTTGGTGCAATGTGCCCATCCATAACGCCCTTGCAACTTCTTCGGCTTTAGGCTTTCCAATAGCGCTGGCAAGTGCGATTGGCTATATGATCAGTGGTTTAGACGTGGAACATCTACCTACACATTCTTTGGGATATATTTACTTACCTGCGCTGCTGTGTATTTCCATCATGAGCATGATGACCGCGTCTATTGGTGTTCGTATAGCTCATCAACTAAACACAACACAACTGCGCAGAATGTTTGCCGTAGTCCTGATTTGCATTGCGACTTATATGCTTTGCAAAAATGTTTTCCAAATTATTTAAGTAGCTTAAATAATTCCTGTCGAATGCAACTGCGCAATTTCTGCTTCGGATTTGTGAAGTACTTTTTCTAAAATCTCTTGTGTATGTTGACCAAGTGCAGGTGGTGGGACTTCATAGGTAATCGGTGTTGCCGAAAACTTCATTGGACTTCCAACTAAGGTTACTTTTCCAGCTGTTGCATGGGCCAATTCAATTTGCATTCCTCTAGCAAGTACTTGAGGCTCCTCAAACACTTCGGCAATCGTATTAATTGGGCCATTTGCAACACCTGCATCGTCTAACAAACCAACCCACTCCTTCGTTGTCTTCTTATTAAAGATCGCCGCTAAGAGTTGTGTAATCTCTGCTCGATTACTAACGCGCTGACCATTGGTCGAGAATTTTGGATCCTGCGCTAAGTGTTGGCATTGCGCTACTTCACAAAATTTATTAAAGAGGTTGTCATTGCCACAAGCCAAAATAATCGCCCCATCTGCTGTCTTAAAGGATTGATATGGAACAATATTGGGATGGGCGTTACCAATCATCTCAGGGGATTTCCCTGTAGAAAAATAATTCATCGCTTGATTCGAAAGCAGGGCTACACAAGAGTCTAATAACGCAACATCAATCCATTGCCCTTGACCACTTACTGCACGGTGTGCAATCGCCGCACAGATCGCTACTGTTGCATACATGCCAGTGGTCATATCAATAATTGGTACGCCTACTCGTTGCGGGCCGCCACCAGGCAAGTCATTACTCTCACCAGTTACGCTCATGAGTCCACCCATCCCTTGCGCCATGAAGTCATAACCAGGTCGCTCTTTATAAGGACCGGTTTGTCCAAAGCCAGTCACCGAACAATAAATAATGCCAGGGTTAATTGCTTTTATGTCCTCATATCCAAGGCCATAGCGAGCTAAATCACCGACTTTATAGTTTTCTACAATCACATCTACTTCTTTAGCTAACTCTTTGACGAGTTGCTGTCCTTGTGGGCTTGAGATATTAATCGTGATTGATTTTTTTCCGCGATTAGCCGCACAGTAATAAGCAGACTCTTTAGTCACATTACCTTGTTCATCATTTAAAAAAGGCGGGGCAAATGCTCTTGAATCATCCCCTTTTTCAGGTCGCTCAACCTTAATCACTTGCGCCCCAAGGTCGGCAAGATTTTGTGCGGCCCAAGGACCTGCTAGAACTCTAGATAAATCTAGTACCTTAATATGCGATAGGGGACCTGACATAATTTCCTCTTAAATATTTGAATAATGAATATGATGGGACTCTCTCAAAAGCGAGGTCTTTAATCGCTGGAACAGCGTCTCAAAACGAGTGTGTTCCAGCAATACCTGAATTAATCTAATTTAGCACCAGACGCTTTCACAACAACAGCCCAACGTTTGATGTCTGCTGATACAAATTTACCAAAGGTATCACCAACCATATTCGGTGTTTCGGAGCCGTTGTTCATCCAAATTTCCATTAACTCTGGGGAGTTCATCGCTTTAGTAACTTCCGCTTCCATTTTGTCTACGACATCTTGTGGTGTACCTTTTGGCGCCCATAATCCGTACCATGTACTAACAACGTATCCAGGGACTCCAGCCTCTTTAGCAGTAGGTACATTCGGGAAAGCTGGTACACGCTTATCAGCGGCAACTGCCAAAGCTTTAATTTTTCCACTTTTTATATGCTGTGATGATGATCCTAGCCCGTCAAACATAATATCCACTTGACCTGCAATTAAATCTGCTAAAGCTGGACCTGCACCACGATAAGGAATGTGAGTGATAAAGGTTTTCGTTTGCATCTTAAATAGCTCACCGGCTAAATGGTGTGAACTTCCGTTACCGGCACTTCCGTAGTTATATTTACCAGGATTTTGCTTGAGTAAATCAATCATTCCTTTTAAATCATTTGCTTGCACCTTTGGATTGATAACAATCACTTGCGGTGGGGAAGCAACTAACATCATCGGAATAAAACTTTTTTCAATGTCATAGTCTAGTTTTGGATAAATGGAAGGTGCAATTGCATGGTGCGCTGCTCCCATAAAAAATGTATATCCATCAGGAGCCGCTTTAGCGGCAATACTTGCACCTAAGGTGCCGCCAGCACCACCACGGTTATCAATAATGATTTGTTTACCGAGATTTTTGGTTAATTGCGCGGATAAGGGTCTTGCAAATGCATCAGTTCCTCCACCTGCAGGAAACGGCACAATAATCGTAATAGGCTTTGATGGCCAATTATCAGCCATTGATGTCATAACAAAACAACTCAGTAATGTATATATCAGTTGCTGAAAAACGCTTTTTGTTTTTTGATGAAGTTTCAAAATCATCTCCTTTTTATACTTTTATAGAATTTTAGATACTAATCTCGAGTAAATGACCTCGCCATTCACAAAACGTTCATGATTATCCTCTATTTTGTCTAAATCATACAAGTAATTTACCATCAGGCTGGCGGATTGACGTAATCCCTTTTTCGATAGGTCTCCCCCCCAATTAATTCGATATAACTGGGCTCCATTACCAAGGTGGAATTTGGCTACTGCATTTCCGCCTTTTCTAACAGAAAATTTCGCTAAATAAATACCGCATAATCCAATCAAAGCATTTTTTTCTTCTTCAGAGGTGTTGTCTGGATGCCAGCCATTCGATAATCTTTCTGGCCAAGACTGTTTCTTTAAATTAATCACGTCAAGATACGTAGCCACTTTTTCAATAACACCTTTTTCAGTAAAGGATTCTCCTAATTGCGCCCCACCAATCACCCAATCCATAAACCCTGGGATTGGAGATAAAGTGACAAATGTTTTTAACGAAGGAAACTCGTTTTTTAAGTATGTCGCGACGCGCTTAATTAAAAAATTACCGAGTGATACTCCTTTGAGACCAGGCTCACAGTTACTTATAGAGTAAAAGATAGCCGCTTTAAATTGCGAGGAATCTACCGTATCAGATTTTTTATTAACGAGTGGGCCAATGGCTGAAGAAATTTCAGGAACAAGCGCCACCTCAACAAAAATTAATGGCTCATCAGGTAATTGCGGATGAAAAAAAGCAAAGCAACGACGATCAGGCTGTAGTCTTCTGCGTAAATCATCCCACCCATCAATTTCATGCACCGCTTCATGCTGAATAATTTTTTCTAAAATATGCGCAGGTGATCGCCAATCAACTCTGTGCATTTTTAAAAATCCAGGATTAAACCAAGAGACAAATAAATGATGTAAGTCATAGTCAAGCGGCTTTAGGTCAGGCTGCTTATCTAAAATTTTGATTAAATGGCGGCGCATCGCAACAATTTCTTTTGTCCCACCATCTACACGATTAATGCGTCGTAATAATTCTTGTCGCGGGGGATCAGTCACTTTCGTTAACCGCATCAGGTTCTTTCCCGATGGGTCCTGCGCATAGTCTTGCGCAACCTTTAAAACAGTATTTGGGTCAGGGTTAAATTTCGTTGCCAATGCGTGATAAAAGCTCACTTTTTGTTCTTCATTAAGTAAGCGATACTGACTTAAGATGTCATTAGCCATGCTTGTCGAGTTGGCTTCACCGCGTTCAGTTAGGATTTTTTTCGCTGCATTAATGGCTCTAGAGAGAGATCTTACTTGAGATATTTTTTGCAATAGGATCATGCCAAACTTTCATGGGAAGGAATTAAAAATTTAAGAAATACACAAGTCGTAGATATATATTAATATAAATCAATGATTTGTGGGCATCCCTCTTGGCTTAAAAATCAAATAAGCCCCTAAAAGTATCATTGGTAAAGATAACCACTGCCCCATAGAAAACCCGAGTGATAAAGTGCCTAAGAAGCGATCTGGCTCTCGGGTAAATTCAGCAAGGAAACGAAAAATACCATAACCCAACATAAATACACCAGATGTTTGTGCCATTTTGCGTGGTTGTCTTGCATAAAACCAAAGTAGAAGACCTAAAAGAACCCCTTCACCAGCAAATTCATATAACTGTGATGGGTGTCTTAATAGCTGATCCCCAGCTTGTGGAAAGATCATGCCCCAAGGCACATCCGTTGCCCTGCCCCATAACTCGCCGTTAATGAAGTTCCCTATTCTGCCAAATGCCAAACCAAATGGCACCAAGGGTGCAATCATATCCGCAACATGAAAAAAAGGTATCTGCCGTTTTTTGGAAAACCACGCAATCGCCGCAATAACGCCAAGGAAGCCGCCGTGAAAGGCCATACCACCTTGCCATACTTTTAATATATCCAGTGGATGACTGAGGTAATGGCCTGGCAAATAAAATAGACAGTATCCTAGGCGCCCCCCTAAAATGACTCCCAATACTGCATAAAACAATAAATCCTCTAGATCTTCTTTAACAAATCCCTGACTTTTAATCTGGGGCTGCGCAACCCTTAAACGCCCCAAGAGTAAATATTGTAAAAAAGCTAAGAGATACATCAAGCCATACCAATGTATGGATATCGGTCCAATCTGAAGTGCTACGGGATCAAATTGTGGGTGTATCATCGCGCCCCTTTTTGATCATGATTGAAGAGTTCAAGCCCCATGGTTCGATATTGTTTGTAGCGCGCCCGACCCGCAAGAACATCATCTTCTGCCATTGAAACTACTTCGATGACCCGCTCAAACCGATTGGTAATTTTCTCAATATCGGCTAAAAATTCTTGTCCTAAATGTATAAATACGTCTTGATGGGGAATTTGCTCAAATTGTGATTCATCAAAGGCAGTCGCAAGCACAATCGGTGTAAATGAAGCAGCGTCGTCATCTATATAACAATGCGGTAAAAAATCCTCAGCACTAAAACTCCAAAGTAATTCATCAAGCTTCTCAAGATCAGACTGCGCCCCAACAACAACGATTTTTTTTAAGGCTTGTGCTTCTGCGGCAAGCGAGAATATTTTTCTTGCCAATCGACAGGTGTAGTTATACTTCTCACCCACCTGACTATGAAAGTCAACTCGCGCCACGCTATTATTTCGCCTTGAGTAAATATTCAGTCAACAAAGATACCGGTCGACCAGTCGCGCCTTTTGCAGCTCCACTTTTCCATGCGGTTCCAGCAATATCTAAATGCGCCCATGGATAGGCGTGCGTGAATCTTGATAAGTAACATGCTGCTGTCACACTCCCGGCAGGACGACCGCCAATATTTGCCATATCCGCAAAGTTAGATTTAAGTTGCTCTTGATAAGCATCATCTAAGGGCATATGCCAAACCGTATCTAGAGAAATTTTTCCTGCTTCTAATAAATCGTCGACTAACTGATCGTTTTTACTAAATAGTCCTGAATGAACATGCCCAAGAGCAATAATGCAAGCGCCTGTGAGTGTTGCAATATCGATGACGGCCTTCGGCTTGAAACGTTCAACATAGGTCAACGCATCACATAATATGAGCCGGCCTTCTGCATCGGTATTTAATATTTCTACGGTCTGACCAGACATCGTCACCACAATATCTCCAGGCCTGGTCGCTTTACCTGATGGCATATTTTCACAAGTGGGAATAACGCCAATCACATTTTTCTTTAAACCCATCTGTGCAACTGCCTGCATAACCCCAAAAACGGATGCAGCGCCACACATGTCATACTTCATCTCATCCATTCCTTCACCAGGCTTTAAGGATATACCGCCGGTATCAAATGTAATACCTTTACCCACGATGACAATCGGCTCTTCTTTAGTGCTGCCGCCCTGGTGATGCATGATGATAAATTTAGGTGGCAATTCAGACCCTTGCGTCACGGATAAAAAAGCCCCCATCCCCAACTGCTCCATATCTTTGCGTTCAAGCACTTGAACTTTGAGAGCTTGCTCTTTGCCAAGGCGCTGCGCAGTTTTCGCTAAATAGGTTGGGGTGCAGATATTAGGCGGCAAATTACCTAAGTCTTTTGTCAAACCAATCCCTTGCGCAACCGCAACTCCAATACGGACGATTTCTTTTAAAGATTTTTCTAATTTCGTTGTTGTTGCAAAAGTCATCGATTTAAGACTGACGGGGCTTTCTACTGGCTTGGTCTTGAACTGGGTAAATCTTGCGCCAAATCGATAACAAGCTTCTTCAGTCAAGCTAATTGTTTGACGTATACATTGGCTATACATGTTTTCTTTTTTTGTCCCAATTTCTTGGTCTAATAACCAGAGTATGGATTGCGACTGGGTGGCTATGATGACTCTCAGCGCTGCTCGAGCTGCTTTAGCATATTCTGTGAGTAACTTATTTTCAGATGTTTTCTCTGAAAGCTGGGTATGCTCCCCAAGCCCTACCATTAAGATCCGCTGCGCCTGAATGCCTTTGCTTTTCCATGTACTGTTTTGATGGATTAATAGCGTTTCACAGATCTTGCCTGCAAACTCTTTATTTTTAATCGCCAGACTAATTGCCCCATCTAATAATTGATCTAAATGAGCAATTGCACTTGGAAGGGTCTGCTTACCCACATTACTCGTTTGACAAAGGGGTAAAATGACACAATCGACTGAAGACATTAATTGTGCGGCCAAACGGCCTTGACCTTCTGGAAAGACTTTCGTGATAAATTTAGTTTGCATCGCTATTCGCCATCAATTGTTATTAATAATTACATTATCCATCGAACTACAAAAAAATGATTTTTGAACAATCCTTAAGGAAAGAATTATCGTACACCACGGGAGCCGTCTTTCTTGTTTTAATGACCATCATGATGACTACACTCGTGATTCGTATTTTGGGATTTGCCGCGTCAGGCTCCATTAACCCAAAGGATGTTCTCGTTCTCATTATGTTAGCTGTCATTGGTTACATTGCTATCATTTTGTCAGTTTCACTGTTTGTTGCCACCATGATGGTCCTCATCCGGTGGCATAAAGACTCGGAAATGGTAGTTTGGTATGCCAGTGGTCTCAATTTACGGATGTTGTATGGACCTGTATTGCGATTTGCTACCCCTTGGATCATCGTCATTGCTGTCATGGCCCTATTTGTGTGGCCTTGGACCAATGCCAAAACTTCTGAAATTACCCAAAAATTTAAAGGTCGCGACGAAACTGCGATGTTAATCCCAGGTCAGTTTTTTGAGTCAGTCAATTCAAATCGTGTTTTTTTTATTGAAAGCATAGATGCTGCTACTAATAAAATTCATAATATTTTTGTAGCCGACCAGAAGAATGCGCGTCTAACGGTCGTTATGGCTGAATCAGGAAATATTAATTTTTTAGATAATGGTATCAAGCAAATTAAGATTCAAAACGGTAAACGATATGAAGGACAACCCACAAAGGGTGATTTTAAAATCCTCGAGTTTGAGGGTTATACGGTCGATATTGAAAAAAAGACCCCCAAACCGGTCACATTTAGCCCTAAAGAATCGACGAGTATTTCTCTTCTAGAAAACCCAAATCCAGTAGCTCTGGGTGAGATTCTTTGGCGCATGGGACTGCCATTGATGGCGCTTGGCTTGGTTTTGATTGCGGTCCCCTTGGCTTATGTCAATCCACGTAGAGGTAATTACATCAATCTGATTTATGCGGTATTTACCTATTTGATCTACAGCAATCTTTTAAATATTGCTCAAACACTCGTTTCAGATGGTAAAGAATCCTTTATCAACGCGTTTTGGCCGATTCATGTGATTGCCATATTAGTTGCTCTCTTTTTGGTTCAACATCGAATCAATCCATCCATTAGTTGGTGGAAACGTTTAATTCCTGGCGGGTCTAAGATTTAATGTTTATTCTTTTTCCTAAAATATATGAAAAGTACTTAGCTCGTCAGATCTATACAAACTTCTTTTTCATTTTATTTGCCCTGATTTCCTTATTTATCTTTTTTGATTATTTGAATGAGGTGAATAATCTGCGGGGTAATTACTCGAATTATCTGGCATTTATTCATATTTTATTAAAGTCCCCGAGTCGTTTAGTAGAACTCATTCCGATGGCAGGTCTCATTGGCGCAATTTATGTTTTTGCTCAAATGGCCAGTCAATCTGAATTTACTATTTTACGTATGGCTGGTCTTAATACATCTAAAGGTCTTTGGACTCTTTTTAAAGTAGGTATTCCGATCATCCTTGCCACTTTCATTCTGAGTGAGTGGGTTGGCCCTTATTGCGATACAAAGGCGGAAGAACTGCGTGCCGAAGCTTTAAACGAGGCGCTTGGCGGTAACTTAAAAACAGGTACGTGGATTAAAGATAAACTGGCCGATCCCGATCAAGATGGTCCTAAAAAAGCAGGGATTCGTTTTGTTAATGTTGGTACGATTAAAAACCGTGGGGAAATTGCTGCCATTCGGATGTATGAGTTCGATGAGAATCGTTATCTTCAGGTGATTCGAGAAGCGCAGTCGGGTCGTTATGATGAACGTGGCTTTTGGAACCTTAAAAATGTGACCGAAACTAGGGTGATCGAACAACCCAAAGCTAATCCCCTCGATACGCAATATCAATCGGTAAAAAGTACTTTTTCAGAGCAACGGCTCCAGTCAGAGGTTACCCCGGATATTTTAGCGGTCCTGTTAATCTCTCCAGAGAGAATGTCAATTCTTAATCTCAATCGCTTCATTAATCACCTTGAAGATAATAAGCAAGATAATCAAACTTATAAATTGGCGCTTTGGAAAAAATTGGTTTACCCTTTTACGATTCTCGTGATGTTGTGCCTGGCACTTCCTTTTGGCTATTTACATGCGAGATCTGGGGGGATTAGCCTGAAGGTATTTGGTGGCATTATTTTAGGTATGAGCTTTATTTTGTTCAATACCTTGTTTTCTCATATTGGACTTTTAGGTTCTTGGCCGCCAATGTACACCGCGATCATTCCGTTGGGTGTGTATTTGATGATTGCGATTATTTCTTTAATATGGGTTTCTAGGCGATGAAAGCAGTTATCTTTTTTGGGCATGGTGCACGTGATGCACGCTGGCGAGAACCTTTTGATCGTTTAGTGATGCTTTGGGGTAAGGAGCATCCCGAGATTCCTGTACATCTTGCTTTTTTAGAGATGATGTCGCCTTCTCTTCCCGACTGTGTTGGTCAATTATGTCAACAAGGTATTCTTGAGATTAAAGTGATCCCGGTATTTTTTGGTCAAGGGGGTCATTTACGTAATGACTTTCCAAAAATACTGGCAGAGTGCCGTACTCAGTTTCCTAATGTTGCTTTAAGCACGTCTTCTGCTGTTGGGGAGAGTGACCTGGTCTTGCAAGCGATTATTGATTTCACGATGGATCAATTCATCTAATTTGTCTTGCTGTGCTTGTACAACGCGATAAAATGCTTCGCCTATCATGATAATTGTCGGTGAATCTGTATGGCTCCATTGATCTAAAATTCCGCTTTGCAAGTCGTTTAGGTGCGTAAATAACTTTCTTTCTTTTGACGTACTAATGGCTTCAATCACTATCACTGGGGTGAGTTTAGAGCGTCCCTGATCGATTAACTGGGTAGCAATTTTCTCGCTATCTTTACCCCCCATGTAATAGATTAATGTATCTGCTTGTGGTGTTTGTTCAATATCTGAGGTCTCATTTGCTTTTACCACCGTAATAAAAGCAACACTACGAGCTACTCCCCTGAGAGTGAGTGAACTTTGAACACTGGCTGCCGCTGCGAGCGCACTTGTAATACCTGGCACTACTTCTAGCTCTATCCCGTACTCTTGTAAAGCGGTAATTTCTTCATCTGCACGTCCAAAAATCATTGGGTCGCCACCTTTTAAGCGAACAATATGCTGATATTTCTGGGCTGCATCGACCAACTGTTTATCAATAAATTTTTGGGCTGTTGATAGTTTTCCACAACGTTTACCAACCGCCACTAGCTTTGCTTGTGGACATAATTCCAACATACTAGAATCTACCAAAGCATCATAAAACACAATCTGCGCCTGAGCTAATAACCTTGCGCCGCGGATTGTCATTAAGTCACTAGCTCCTGGTCCTGCTCCGATCAAATAAACTTTACCGAGTTGGGTTCTCATCATGTTTGACTCGATTGTCGAATCATCCCTGCAGCAACAGTATGATTGCTCACTTCATCAATTAAGATGAATGCCCCTGTGTGCACAGAAACATCAAATACATCTGCCACAATATTTTTTTGCAAATGGATTTGCACTCTACCAATGTCATTCATCTGAATATTCTCTTGATGCTGTTTATTAGTAACAGTGCTAACGTCAAAAACATGATCTATCGATTTAATCTTTGCAAAGACTTGATTGGTGGTTTGTCGTAAGATATATTTACGCTGCATAGATAGTGGGTCGCGATTTAACCAACAAATATCAGCCAATATCTGTTTCGTAATGAGCGACTTACTTTCGCTTCGATCTAACAACATATCGCCTCGTGATATATCTAAGTCTCGATCTAATTCAATAGCCACTACCTGTCCTGCATGGGCTTGTTCAACGGAATTATTATCCGATTGATTTAAAAGATGATGGGCCGTATGAATATTTTTTATAACAGCTTCATAACCAGCTGGCTCAATTCGGACTTCTTGCCCAACTTTTAATACTCCAGCTTCTACTCTTCCTAAATAACCTCGGTAATCTTCACTACTACTTCCGTCTTGCCTTGCAACCAATTGCACAGGAAAGCGTAACTCGCTGGTTTGATTACTTAATTGTGCGTCTAACTCTATTTGTTCTAAATATGCGAGTAAGGTCGGTCCTTTGTACCAGGGTGTTCTTGAACTTGGCTCAACAACATTATCCCCAAGTAAGGCGGCCATCGGAATCGTCGTCACAGGTGGTAACTTTAAACTTTGAACTAGTTCTTGAATAGCGCCACACACTTTTTTATAGTGTGTTTGGTCAAAATCACATATATCCATCTTATTAACCGCAAATACCATATGCTTGATTCCAAGTAGTTGCAAGATGGCACTATGTCTAATTGTTTGTGGCAATAACTCAATTTTTGCAGTGTCAAAATCAAGTCGACTGATATCAATCAGTATGACTGCAGCGTCGGCCTGTGAGGCACCTGTGACTAAATTACGCGTGTACTGTTCGTGACCAGGCGCATCAGCCACAATAAATTTACGCTGCGCGGTTGCAAAATATCGATACGCAACATCAATCGTAATTCCCTGTTCACGCTCAGCTTCTAGGCCATCTGTCAATAATGCCAAGTCTATTGCCGCGTCGCTTGATGTAACGCGGGCATATTTTGTTCTTCCTAAAGCGGCTAACTGATCTGTTAATACTGCTTTCGTATCAAATAAGAGTCTTCCAATGAGTGTACTTTTTCCATCATCCACACTTCCGGCAGTAATAAATCGTAATAGTCCTGTGTGCATTAAAAGTACCCCTCTTTTTTACGTCTTTCCATCGAAGCTTCACTGGTTTGATCATCCATACGCGTGGCACCTCGTTCGGTGACTTCGGCAATAATAGTTTCAGCAATAATGTCCTGCGGATCATTTGCAACACTTTCTACAGGACATGTACAGCTAATATCACCGACTGTTCTAAAGCGAACGGCAATGGTTTCACTCACATCATTGTCTTGCTTAGGTGTCAAGGATGTTACTGGTAATAGTAATTTACCGCGTCGAACTACTTCACGTTGGTGACTGTAATAGATTGATGGCAAAGCAAGATTCTCCCTAGCAATGTATTGCCATATATCTAACTCTGTCCAATTAGAAATGGGGAAGACACGCATATTTTCGCCCTTGGATGTCCGTGCATTATATAAATTCCATAACTCAGGTCGCTGCGCCTTAGGATCCCATTGGCCAAACTCATCTCGAAATGAAAATATACGTTCTTTAGCACGTGCTTTTTCTTCATCACGGCGTGCGCCACCCATTAATGCATCAAATTCATATTGCTCTATTGCCTCTAGTAAGGTGACGGCCTGTGCAGCATTTCGGGAAGCTAAAGGATGATTCAATTTCACGCTACCACGTCGTATCGATTCTTCAACATGCGCAACGATTAATTGTGCTTGTGTTTTTTTTACAATTTCATCACGAAATTGAATTACTTCTGGGTAGTTATGCCCTGTATCGACATGTAATAAGGGGAATGGTAATTGAATTTGACGTCCACCAAACCAATAAGCTTTTCTTGCTAAGTGATACATCACAATAGAATCTTTACCCCCTGAAAATAATAACGCCGGACGACTACACTGCGCTACTACCTCGCGAATAATATAGATAGATTCGGCTTCTAAATAGTCTAAATGTTGGTTTTGTATATTCGTTGTTGTCATTTTTGCAAACCCTCTATTACATGCAGTCCACACTCTTTATTGTCTTTTTGCAACCACCACCAACGTCCTGCACGTATTTCTTCGCCTTCTTGAATAGCTCGCGTACATGGCTCACATCCAATACTTGGATATCCTTGATGATGGAGTGGGTGGATCGGTACTTGTCTTATCTGTATATATGCCCACATTTCTTGTTCTGAGAAATCAAAAATAGGATTAAATTTAGCAATTCCCCTTGCAATATCTCTCTCTTCAAACAATAATTCTGTTCGTGTAACCGATTGCTCTTTACGTTGCCCTGTCAACCAAGCATCTGCGCCAAATAATGCTTTTTGTAATGGCTTTACTTTGCGTATATCACAGCAAGATTTTTTGGCATCTTCAGATTCGTAAAAAGCATTCAATCCAACGTGTGCAACGAATTGTTGGACTTGCTGCTGATCTGGTTCAACACTTTGTATCTGAATGTTGTAGTGATTCTGAACCGTTTTATGCATCTCAATACTTGCATCATGCAATCTGCCAGTATTGAGAGTAAAAATCTCAATCTTGATATTTTCTCGAGCTATCGCATCAGTGATAACCATATCCTCTGCCGCTAAACTTGTCGCAAATCGAACTTGTTGATAGCGACTTGATATCTCGATCAGGCGTTGGTGGAGTTTTTCGTAAAGTTGATCAACTTGCGCGACGCTTAACTCTACTGATGGAACTTTCCATAATTGGGGTTTCATTAGACTACCCCTTGAAGTAAGGTCCTGGCTCCACGCCAGTCATTTTGCATTTTTACTGGAAAGCGTTGTAACTGTGCAATGGCTACGTCAAGTTGTTGATCTTCACGCAGTTCAAATGCATCAAAGCCAACACGCGCCATTTGTACAAGCTGGTCAATCAATACGTCTCCAATTGCTCTGAGTTCTTTTTCCCAGTAGTATTGTTCACGCAAGATGGTCGCTGTACTAAAACCTCGCCCATCCCGAAATATCGGAAAATCTACGGCAATTAAGCCCCAGTGTGGCATGCCTTCTTGAATAATTGCCTGATCATGCAACACATCATCTGTAACGCTAAAAAATACTCCTAATGCTTGATTGGAACTTTTTTCTTGTAGTTCTTTTTGGTGATTTTTCCAGTATGCATATGACACGATCACGGGTCCATGTAAGGATAAGTCTGTCGGGAACGCATCCTCTCTTAACAAAGTCCAAAGGTTATTGCTAATACTTGGTGCTAGATTTTTTGGGTATGCGATATATTTAGACATACTCAGATTCCTTCTGTTCTTTTTGATATACGTTCTGCTTAAATGGCTCAACGCCAACTCTCTGATAGGTTTGCAAAAAGTTTTCTTGATTGATGCGATGCTTTTCAAACACGTGAATAATGCGCTCTATAACTCCAGGGACTTGCTCAGCACTAAACGATGGTCCAATTACCTTACCAATTGCTGTCTCATTGCCTTGCTCCCCGCCGAGGGTAATTTGATACCACTCCGATCCGTCTTTATCAACACCGAGTATCCCAATATTGGCGACATGATGATGGCCGCATGAATTAATACAGCCCGAGATATTAATACTTAAATCACCCAAATCAAATAAATAATCAAGATCTTCATACTGCTTTGCAATGGCTGCTGCGATGGGTAATGACTTGGCATTTGCTAAGGAACAAAAATCTCCCCCAGGACATACAATCATATCGGTCAGTAAGCCAATATTTGCCTTTGCTAATCGATGCTCTTTAAGTTTTGTAAATAATGCATATAAATGTTCTTGCTCGACATGTGCCAATACTAAATTTTGTTCATGGGTGACTCTGATTTCTGAAAAACTATATTCTTTAGCCAACTGCGCAACAGCCAACATTTGTTCTGAGCTTATATCTCCAGGGGCACTGCCCTGATGATTTTTTAAACTAATAATGACACTGAAGTATCCAGGAGCTTGATGTTTTTTAGTATTTCTTTCTAACCATTTTGAAAATGCTTTTTGCTCTTGGCTTGGTGCGGTGGCAATAATTTCAAATAAGGATTGATTGTTAAGCTTTTGATAAGCAGGCCTTACAAAACTTCTAGAAACTCTCTCCCATTCCTGAGCTATAAATTCAGAACTTTTATCATTACTTGACAACCATTGTTGTTCCACTTCTTTAGAAAATTGTTCTACTCCAATGGCTTTGATCAAAATCTTGATGCGTGCCTTATATAAATTATCACGTCGACCATAGAGGTTATAGACTCTTAAAAGTGCATTTAAATAACTAGGTAATTGTTGCCATGGCAAGTCACTCTTGACAAGGCTAGCGATTAGGGGTGTTCGGCCCATACCCCCACCCGCATAGACGTCGACAATGACGTTTTCTTCTGCATCTTTTTTCAGCACAAGTCCTACATCATGCGCCAAGATAACTGCGCGATCTTGTGTGGCTCCGTTGATTGCAATTTTGAACTTACGGGGTAAAAAAGCAAACTCAGGATGCAATGTTGACCATTGTCTTAGCAATTCACAATAGGGCCTTGGATCAACTAACTCATCTTGCGCTACTCCAGCAAATGGATCACTTGTAATGTTACGCACTACATTGCCTGATGTTTGAATAGCGTGCATCTGTACTTGAGCTAAGTCCGCCAAGATAGCCGGACTGTCTTCTAATGTAAGCCAATTGAATTGAATGTTTTGACGTGTCGTAAAGTGTCCGTAACCACGGTCATATTTACTTGCAATCATTGCGAGTTGCTCTAATTGCACTGCACTAAGTACGCCATATGGAATTGCAACCCGCAACATATAGGCATGTCGCTGTAGATATAATCCATTTTGTAAACGTAAGGGACGAAACTCTTCTTCTGGCAGGGTACCTTGGAGCCTACGTTCGACCTGATTTTTAAACTCTTCAACCCGCGCATCTACTAATGCTTGGTCAATCTCATCATATTGATACATTTGAAACTTTCCTTATGAAACAAGCTTTAAACCGACGAGTGTTAGTACACCTGCCAAAATACTGCGCGTGATTTTTTCAGGGAATGCTTTTGATAAGCGCGCCCCCACCCAAATAGCTGGTACAGAACCTAAGAGAAGGGCAAATAACAAATCAAAATTGACATTGCCTAGCCAAAAATGCCCAAATGCTGCCAGTGCCGTTAAGGGCACTGCATATGCAATATCAGTACCCGCTACTTCTGAAGGTTTAAGCGCTGGGTAAAGAAACACGATTAAGGTTGCTCCTATAGCCCCGGCTCCAATCGAGGAAATCGTTACCAATACGCCAATCACGATTCCACTGACAATGGTCGCTGCGCGCAACTCATTTCCTCTTAACTCATATTGAGGATGAGCACTTAGCCAGGCTCTCATGCGTGATCTAAAAATTAATGAAATAGCTGTTAAGAGCACGGAGAGTCCAATCGATAACTTAATATAGTGTTGCCACTCTGAAGAAACAGTGCCAATGTACTTAAGAAACAAAATACTAGCTAATGCTGCCGGCAAACTACCGATGCAAAGTAAACGCACAATATCCCAACGCACATTGCCGTGTAATCGGTGCGCTATTGTGCCAACACTCTTGGTCAATGCAGCAAATGCCAAGTCTGTCCCCACGGCAATACTTGGTGAAATCCCAAATAAAAGGGTTAATAAGGGCGTCATAAGTGAGCCTCCACCAACCCCAGTAAGCCCTACGAGCAAGCCGACTAAGGCACCTGCTACGATATACAAGTAATTAAGCTCTACCATGTTTTAGGAATTTAACTGTTTAATTTTATAAAGAAACAATTATCATTTGAAAATATAAGATCCACAAATAATATAAAATCGTACTGTTATACTATTTTTGATATATAGATAGGCACTTAACTGTTATGAATATCCATCAATTTCGCTTTATTCGTGAAGCTGTCCGCCAAAATTTCAATTTAACGGATGCTGCTAAAGCCCTTTTTACATCTCAACCCGGTGTTTCTAAAGCAATTCTCGAATTAGAGGATGAATTGGGGGTTGATATTTTTCGTCGGCACGGCAAACGGATTCGGGAATTAACCGAACCTGGCAAAAAAGCCCTCGTGAGTATCGAGCGGATTTTAAGTGAAATAGAGACTCTTAAAAAAATAGGGGCTGAGTACGCCGCCAGCGATCAAGGTAATTTTGTTATCGCCACAACCCATACCCAAGCCAGATACTCTTTACCGCAGGTAATCGCTGAATTTAAAAAACGCTTTCCGAAGGTGCGGGTCAGTATTCAACAAGGCAGTCCTGAGCATTTAGCCCATTTAGTTATGAATGATCAAGCAGATATCGCAATTGCAACTGAGGGTCTGTCTGGCATTCCTCAATTGGTTTCTCTCCCAGGATATCAATGGCAACACGCTGTGGTCGTACCTCATGGTCACCCTCTTCTTGCTAAACGTCCGCTATCTTTAGAGGATTTAGTGGAATATCCCATCATTACTTATGATGTAGCCTTTGCTGGTCGTACCAAGATTAATGAAGCTTTTGCAAAAAAGAACCTTCGTCCTGATGTTGTTCTGGAAGCTATTGATGCTGATGTCATCAAAACGTATGTGGAAACTGGTTTAGGGGTTGGCATCGTCGCTGGCGTGGCATTCGATCCGCAACGTGATACTAATTTAGAAATGCTACCCGCAGGGCATCTTTTTGGTAACAACACGACTCGTATTGC
>Ga0114959_10000654_pt1 | contig 32624 bp, 30 predicted proteins | sample C_130625_EF_Meta_FD_87317 | JGI IMG/M metagenome (GOLD analysis project Ga0114959, IMG submission 87317) | Freshwater microbial communities from Lake Croche, Canada to study carbon cycling - C_130625_EF_MetaG | ecosystem: Environmental > Aquatic > Freshwater > Lake | place: Lake Croche, Canada... | reverse complement strand
GGAAGTACCTGTTGAGGAAGTACCTGTTGAGGAAGTACCTGTTGAGGAAGTACCTGTTGAGGAAGTACCTGTTGAGGAAGTACCTGTTGAGGAAGTACCTGTTGAGGAAGCACCTATTGAGGAAGTACCTGTTGAGGAAGTACCTGTTGAGGAAGCACCTGTTGAGGAAGCGCCCGTACCGGTCGCGGAGGAAGCACCTGTTGTGGTGGAGACGCCTGTGCCTGTCGAGGAGGAAGTACCCGTACCGGTCGAGGAGGAAGTACCCGCGGAGGAAGCGCCTGCGCCCGTACCTGTCGAGGAGGCGGTTGCCCACATTTCGCAACAAATAGACGACATTTATCCCCAGGAGAACATCAGTTTCAGCGTCGACAATCCCACGTCAACCACACCATCGCTGATTTTCGTCGTCCCGTACCGTAACCGCCAGAAACAGTACGAGTTCTACGCCAACCATATGAAAAATGTTCTCCAAGACATTGACCCCGATTCCTACAAAATACTCTATATTCACCAGCAGGATGATCGCGAGTTCAATCGTGGTGCCATGAAGAATATCGGTTTCATCACGGTGAAGAACATGTATCCCGAGACGTACCAAAACATCTCTCTCGTATTCAACGACATTGATATCATGCCCTATACCAAAAATTTCCTGAATTATTATACGACAACCGGTATAGTTAAACACTACTACGGGTTCAGATTTGCTTTAGGCGGTCTTCTCTCCATCACCGCGGGCGATTTCGAGAAGGTCAATGGATTCCCCAATTTCTGGGCGTGGGGGTACGAAGACAATACTCTCCAACGCCGTGTGCTTGCCGCAGGATTAACCATCGACCGCAGCCAATTTTACCCCATTTTAGATGCTAACATGCTCCACTTTTCCGAGGGCATCACGCGTAACATCAACCGCTCCGAGTTCGATCTGTTCTTATCCAACACCACCGAGGGCATCAATTCTATCAGCAATATTCAACAAAATATTAACGAGTCCACGGGGTTTGTCAATATCACGTATTTCAATACGCCCCGCGAAGAGACCGCATCTTTACGCGAGACATACGATATGCGCGACGGCCCAATGCCTTTCAAGCCTCCCCAAGCCCCCACCCCATACGGCCGTCGCAACCCCATGATGAAAATGACGTTATAATATATTCAAATTTTTGCCCGACAAAAACTCAAACTTATAAGTCAGTCCAATGCTTTCGGCGTCTTCCCATACCCCGGATATTTTAATAAGAAACGTTTTTTTGATAGGATAAACATTATCCATAACAGACGATCGAAGTGACACAGGCTTTCCGCCCATCGGTTGCGAAGAGGCTTCTTCCGAAGAATTTGACGACGCAGGACGATGTAAAAAATGCGACGAGGTATAAATTTTAATGTATCCATTGTAAAGCTGGTTCCGCAGTACAGTGGTTATTTTCTTATTCACCCGGAATATACTTTTATAAAATTCCAAGATCCGATATTCAATATTGATAAGATTGTTGACAATATGTTCATTGGCAATGTGGTTGGGCTGAAATTTAAAAAAATACTTGTTACCCGAAATACCGTTCGTTGAAAACCCGTCAATTAGCAACGGCACGTTCAAAAATATTCCGTACAATATGAAAGCATCGTCCGAATAAATTATTTTAGTGAAATTACCATCCATAATCATGTTTTTTTTGTTTTCCAACAAAAAAACGTTTTGGATCTGAAATTGTGGGATATCGTAAATTACATTAGCAATAGAAATGGGCAGGGGTTTGTTTATAGGATTATCGGAAGGTTTTTCCAAAGAATCAATCGGTTTATTCAACATGGTCCGAACACTACATTATACCTATGTTATTGTTTATTTGTTTTATTGTAATACTATATTATACTATACATAATATATTATGGCGGCGCCAGACGTATTTAGAAAAAAATTGTTGAGTACAACATTGAAATGGAAAGGAGGCCTCAAAACAATTCGCCAAATATGTTCTGGAATACAGTACAATGGTCCGGCTTATCCAAAAACCAGTATTATTCCCCCCAAATTGCTGCGCAAAGCTCTGCCTATTAAAGGTTATCGCCGCGAAATTGCCAGCACGGCCACCAAATGTAATCCGCGGACCTCTCTGCTCTACCAATTCGACAGCCCCGGACAAACCATTGTTACGAATTATACGTCTTCCAAGGGCATTGTTATTAACGCAATGTCCAACTACGTTGCGAATTCGTGCGAAGAACCTTTGACGCGCAACTCGTCCACCACCACGTGTAAAGCGTTTTTATCGATCCAAAACAATGCGCTCCGACGAGTAAGGAGCTGTGGGCAGGTCACACGCAAATTTAATGCGGTCAACAATGCGCCCACCTATTACACCGACCGGAAACAGTATCTCACCAGCCGTAGCAAGACTTTTGCGCAAAATCAATATTTTCATATTGCGCAAGGTAATGCGTTGGCCAAACCGGGTACTAAGGCCGCGGCGGCCAACGTTTATCGTGCGAACACTATTGGCTTCTGCTCCAATTCTTCTCTGAAATATGTGCCAATTTATTACAAGCCCAATAATTCCGGGTTTGGGCAACAGGGAGCAGTAAGTGCGAGCAGCCGTATTGCGCGCAAACGTTACGACACAATTACTACGGCCGCAAATACACTGCGTACCGCGTATGGCAAACAGACCGCCGACGCATTGGCTTACGGAGTTCGCGATTATGGCTACACGTTGAAAGACCGTGTGGGGTTCCCAAATATCCGGGTGCCCACTATCACCAAATATAACACTCAAATGAAGCGCTGTAACATTATACGTTCGATGCGCAATTTACGCAACGGATAATGAATCAGTAACCTTCGTCCATAATATTGTAGGGAATATTATGATTCAAGCACCATTGAACGCATTTACGCAAATTAATACGGACCAGGTTGTTAATTTTGGTCGACGGGGAAAACTCATCATCGGTATGTCGGCGATGGTCCAATTCCCAGCGTCCATCGGATTCCGTTTCGGGGCGATTTTGATCAATTAACACAATGGTTTGGTAAATATTTTCAATCTGTTGTTGGCCATAAATAGTGTTATATTCTTCCAATTTGTAAATATAATATGACGGTACCGGTATTTTCAAAAATCGGTAGATGGCTCTTTCCGGTTCGCTCCCCACCATTTTTTGAAACGCCATTTTCAAGCAAGGAAATACGGACGAATCATCAAACAACAAAAAATTCTTACATACCAGGTATTTTTCAGAATTAGCATAACGACTCGTTTTAGGTTTGGTTATATACACCGTTTCGTAAAACGCCGACAGTATATAAAGTATATCGATAGACTGTTCCATAAAACAGTCGAATATTTTCAATATAAAACTCCCCGTGTGTTTTTGTAAGCATAACGCATAGCACATTTGCGCAAATAACAATTGGGTGATATTCATTTCTTGGTTATTAAAATCCGCCGAAAAATCAAAGCCGCCGTCGCCCGTAATCAAGTCCATCGACGATCCGTATTTAGTTCGACAGTGTAAAAAATTGTCCATGGATAAAATGTTCCCCGTATTGTCCGCCCCGGCCTCGATATAAATATTTGTATGGGATTTTAAAAAATATTCGCTTTTTTTCCACCCCGGTACAGATTTGTTATGTTTTCCCGAATTTTTATTGGAAGACGATATGTCCGTCTTGGACTCCAAAATCGTCATTCCTACATACATGTCATCGGGATTGTTTCGCACATTCGCCAGAGCCTCGATGAACCCCCCCGGACCTTCGGCCAAATGAAAACTACGTATAGGTTTGCGCGGCTTTTTCACCAATCCGGGGGGCGGACTGACGGGTTCGACGGCGTTTCTCCCTCCCACAAATTCTTCCAAAAAGAAGAAATACAACATTTCGACCATTTTAAAATAGGATCGTGACAGGGGTTTATATTTAGCTACACATTTGGTCTTACCCGGAACAACCGTGTTAATGAATTCGTACGGATTCGTGTATCTCTTATAAACGTCCCATTCCCGTTCGTATTTCTTGATCTTGTTCTTCATTTCGTATAAATAAAACGACAAGGAATTGGAAATATCGAACAACCGGGGGCATTTATCGTCATGTTCATTCTCATCGGAAAAGATACAATCAATGTATTTGTAAATCGAATTATTTGTATTAGGTAAGGTAAAATAGATCATATGTTACCTTACAAGGATGAGTTTATGTTATTTATGGAAATAAAATTTTATCCACCGTAGTTCTCACACAAAATAACCGGTGAACAATGATACCTAGAATGAAGAGTACCAATGCGTTGAGCGCAAACGAATAACCGTTCACCAATGAAAAAATGTAGGCGAATACTAAGACTACCACTACATCAAATATAGAAACATTAAAGATGCGGTATTTGCGCATTCCTTTTCGGCTGCCCGGTTCTCCGAACAAATGTTTATATTTTGCCAAGGGACATGTATCGGTCATGGTGGGTATATATGTATTATGTAACTTTATTTTTCGTCGACGACTTGTTTCGTCTCCGGGCGACCAATTTTGAACCGTATTTTTTGCGGGGGCGCCGGGGGCGGGGCTTCCGTCACGGTTTCACTCCCAGAAGCCAGAATAGTGACCCGTTTCCCGCGCGATTTGCCCACTTTAATTTTGGTTTCCGGTTTTGCGGGAGTTTCGTCAAAAAGCTCCTGTTCAATCGCCGACAGGGTGGGCAACTCAATGTCCTGTCGCATCATTTGTTTGTAAATCTTTTCAGTATTGACCCCCGTTGCTTTTCTAAACACGAAATATCGGTTCAAGAAGGAGATTCGTTTTTCGTCCGTGGTGAGCTGAGATGCCGTACCGTAATCATTATTGGCCGACGGTTTACGCTCGATTTCAGACATCATAGCACTAAACATATCGCTGAACAACCCTGTCGCGGAGGGCAATCCCATCTTCTGTGCCGCCGTATTTTCCACTAAAACAAACCCGTAATCCGAAAGCGCCGACACAAGGTAATTGAAATTCACCAAATATTCGCGAAATGTTTTGTTAATCGTTTCTTGGTACACATGTATCGGGTAACCGATGCTGGTATCGTCCGGAGCAAACCCCGTATGGGAATATTGTTTGGTCAGTTCGAAAATTTTGCGCGGGCCGTCAAAAATTGCCACCGATTCGCCCTCGTTTTTGTTACTCAGCAACTTAAATACTGTCTCGCCATCGTAACATGTTCCGATAAAATAGCCATTCAGCCGCGTACATTCCGAGATATTCCGTAAAAACGTGTGAAGGGTTCTCTTATTTTCCCAAAAATAGTGAAGAGCAAACTGGCACGAACTCACATTGAACCCGTCGCTGGCTTTCCCGTATTGATTGTAGACGCCTTGCCCCAGTTGTTGCGCATCTTTCGGGCCATTACCAAACACGGCCATGGTGATTTCCTTGTCTTTGGGGGTGGAAAGTGCGTCACCGCTGCGGATCAATTTCGCACTGGTGCCGTTGACAAATAGAGCATGGGGCATGTGAGCATAACGTTTGCGATAGGTCAGGTACCGCGCGCACGCGCCGTCCAGACGATTATGAATATTGTCACGCGAAATGTCAATACCAAACACAAATCCGAGATCTGCTTGAATCCATTTCGATATGTCTCCGGCTTTGCCCACCGCATAATCGATGAGAGTATCTTTACGGTTCGACACTCCCATAATCAATTTGCGTTTTACAAATAAATTGTGAAAATCGCGCAAAGAGCGAGTACGTTTCTCGGAACCGTCGCTCCGGTTATAATAAATACCCTCACCCGCTTCTTCCGCCGATACGACACCTACTTTTGAAGTTATATTGACATCACCACCCGCCTCTTCTTCCCCACAGATTTCCAAAAATTCGGGTATGCCTTTGCCCTCGGTGATGATTTCTTTAGTCACGGGGCGATGAATCGACTGCCAGTTGGAATTCGCCACGTGGTAAGCATTACCGAAATTATTCAGACCGTTGCGCAACTCGGCAGTCTTGTCGTACCGTACTCGAATAGGTACCCATTTCCAACCTTCGGGTTTGGACATGTCGTAACTGAACTCGACAATCATGTGGTCTTCGAAGAATTCGCCGTCCACCGTGTAGAGTGACAGATTGTGGTGTTTGTCTTCGCGCAACATGATGTTGGCATAGCACGCATTCTCGTCGGAAGGATTGGTCGGTTGAAATTTCACAGGTTTGTAGGCAGACTCATTATCGGCCGTATCGGGGGTCCGCAATTTATTATCGAGAATGTCTTGAAACGGCTGAAGATAGCCGTCGCGTTTCTCGTTGAATCCACATCGTAATTCCAGAGTTTTGTATTGGACGAAATTTTGGAGTCCCTCGGCGTTTTTCCCGTCTTGAAAAATATTGTGGACGACGTCTTTGCCCGTTTTATCCTTCTTGATGGAAACCAAGAAATCGATTGTATTAAATTCCGGCGGCTTCCATTTGAACGAGCGTTCCCACGATATTTTTTGTAATGGTCCGGCCTGTCCCGCACGATCCGCCCCCACTCCCGCGTCCGAGGGGGTGAAAATAAGACCATCTGTATTATACGGATAAATACCGTCATCAATATCAGACATGATGCGCGAGCAGGCTTGGAAAATAGTCACCCCGGGTCCGGTAATACAAAAGTTTTTACATTTGACGCTGAACCCGCAACTGGTCGTATTTGCCGCGGAATCCGAATTCATTACCGACGTCGGTTTGAGCCGCCCAATAAACTGTTGTAAGAGTTGTAAACGGTAGCGAACGGGTTCGTCCGATTTTTTACTTTTCGTCTCCTCCGTCTCAATTTCTGGGGGGGCGTCACTCGACGGCGCAAAGGCAAATTCGCGGGTACTTTTCTTGTGAATAAAATACACGTCAAAAGCGGCATATAGGTTAATAATTTGTTTAAGTTTATTATATTTGATGAATTCTCCGTCCAATATGCTTTCAAACAGGGTTTTATCTAGCGTCTTCGAACCGGTGAATATCACATTCATATTGTTATCGATCATGTATATTTTGCCATCTTTGTCGACCATCAATAACCGGCGTTCTCCGTCGGCCTTATCTGTCACCGTATAATTGACGCGGATGTTGGGGAGGTTGTTTTGTTGGGTGGCCGGGTCCATCACATTCTCCATTTGTAAGGTCATTGACGAGGGGCCGATAAAATCACGGTTTTGTATGCGACCCAGTTGGTAATCGTCTCCCTTGATGATGCGCATATAACTAAAAAGCACGTCGTCCTTTTCTGCGTATGAAATGGGATAATGGGTTCCCTGGAGTCCCGACAAAATAATGCGAATCGATTTGCGTATCAGGTCTGTGAGGGCTTTCACCGTATTATATTCGGTACCCGCACCCACACGTTCATTGTCTATTTCCATTTCGATTTCGTATTTTTCGACCCCCGCAAATACCCCCGAATCTTGAATATCGTAGGTTTTTAAAAACTCGCCCCGGGAAGTGTTCGACGTGCGTACGATGCTAATATCCGCAAAAATGGGGAGGTGGGGATGGTACAGGCGCACGCGGTTCAGGTACCGGAAGCTTTTCAGTTTTTCCGTCCATTTTTCCAAAATACCGCGAATAAAGTCCGACCGCGCGGTCGAGATTTGTTCCAGTTGGTAGGCAATTTTCAAATTGAAATCTTCAAATACGACCGACTGGACCCGTTCACCCGCATATTCGGGGGTGGTCTTTTGGGTGAATTTGATTTTGTCGTAAGTTGTCGAAGGCATGTCCAGTAATTTTTGGATGCTATTGGTGCGACAATATTCTTGTATCATGTCTAACCCTACAATTTCCGCACGGACATTCGACATGTTCATTTTTCCTCGGCTGTCCATATATTCATGAAAAATGCGGAGACTGTGAAACCCCTCGGGTAAATCGGTTTTAAACCCATATGCGTAGAGAAACTTGACTACATTATCGTAATCGATTTTCGATAATGGGCGAAATTTACGGGTATTGGAATGAAACCGGATTTCGAGCTCATTGATTTTGCGGTCATGTCGTTGAATGGGATTACTTGCTAAATACGCAGCCAGCAATTTATCCAGCGCTTCTTTTGGATCGGCTTTGTGTTTTCCCTGCCCTTTATCCGAACCGTTGTTCGTGGGTTCCTTGTTCATTTTTGAAGGGGGGGGAGTAAATATATTATATATCACGATATTATTTATGTTATTATATGTGACTTGTTTGTATATATCAATTTTTTTACGGTTACGGGAACCTACGGTTCCCTCTGAACGGCTTCGCCGTTCAAGGTTGAGCCCCTTCGGGGCTCTGACCCGTACGCCCCTCCCTTGGAAATATCAAGTATTTTGTAGTTTGGTTCTCCCCTTTTACAAAATAAAAGGTGCCGAGGATTGTTGTTCCTCGGTAACAGTCCGCGAGGATGCGTTTCCGGTCGCCTTTCCAGTTTCAAATGAGGGAGAACCAATCTACAAAATACTTGGAAATTATGTGTTTTTTTTTGTTACTTTGGTTGGTTCTCCCCTTTTACAAAATAAAAGGTGCCGAGGATTGTTGTTCTTCGGTAACAATCCGCGAGGATGCGTTTCCGGTCGCCTTTCCAGTTTCAAATGAGGGAGAACCAAACTACAAAATACTTGATATTTACGTGTCGTTATGCCCACCGAAGGTGGGCATTTCCAAGGGAGGGGGCGTACGGGGGAACCCTGCGGGTTCCCCGTAAAAATTGATATAAAGGTTCATCATATAAATGATTGTAGAAGAATAGCAATGGTTTTTCATCTCGAAGTCTTTGGTAACAATGCCTTATTTCAACAGGTATCCGATCTTCATTTGCTGGAGCCCTACATGTACACCAAATCCGCTCCTGTTCTCCCAATACAACCACCCGTAGAAACCAAGCCGGAAGTTGCACCCATCCCCCCACCGCCCGCGCCTTTGCGCATTGACCAGAATGCGCGCGGTACTATGCCTGGTATTTTCCCCCGAAAACCCGACAACCTGTTTTGGTGTGTATATATCGCCCTCTACGGCTACGACACGTATCACGAAATTGGCCACCGTTACGGCAACACCGAAATCGAAGAAAAACAAAAAATGGTGGAATGGATGAAAAAAAACCCCGCCGTCGCGAAACAATCGTCAAAAAAGATCACCAAAGCACTTTTTCAAGAAATCATGTCGGATTTTATGACCAATAAGAAAATGACCATGGACATGTTGACCATGGTGGCACTTTATCATAATCGGGGGTTTATCATTACCCATTTGAATGACCGGGGCGAATCCGAACCCTATTATATTTCCATAGGGGGGGATGCGAGTGGCGATACACAGGACCATCTGTTATGCCGACGCGGAAAATACGATTTTAGTATTATACTGTCACCCGAGATTGAGGTAATGAACAACTTCGCAAACACCCGGTTCAAGTACGAGAACCACGACATGCCGCTGAAGGCCGTATCGACGTATAAAATCTCGGACCTAGAACATATATTTGATGTATTGGAGATTGAGCGTGAAAAGGGAAAAAAATACAAAAAAGAAGACTACTATCACTCCATCATGCTTCGTTGTGGGTTCGTCTAATATATCGATTGAATGTGACATTGTCTATTTTTACACTACTCTCCACGATATAGATATCATCATCCACCGGGGGGAAAACGGTATCATACTCGCAATGAGTAACATGAATATAATTCAGCAATATTTCGCAGCAACTGGGGTGTCGGATAGCTTCACGGTACAATTGTTCACCTCCTATCACAAATATTTTGTGTATTTTTTTGTGGTATCCCGCAATTTTTTTCAAGGCATCGTCCAACGACTTGGCCAGTAAAAAGGGGTCGTCAACGACTACGGACGTTGCGACCCGAGAACATACTACATTCAACCGCCCTTTCAGTGGGTGGGCATTCAAACTTTCAAAGGTGTTTCTTCCCATGATTACCGCATTGATGTATTGGTCTGACGGTACGTGACGGGTGGTGGTGCGAAAAAACTCCATATCTTCCTCGCATTTCCACGGAATCGCATTTTTGTAACCAATGGCCCGGGTTTCGGGACACATTGCGGAAATAATGGTAAAATCCGACATATATAGTATACATGTCGGATTTTTTTGTCGCGGTTGTACGGAAATGAGAACCTATAATTTTCATGTATCGAGGTCCACTTGGTCAAAAAAGGTGTCTTTGAATTCCTTCTTTTGAGATTCAAATTCAGACAAGGAATTCTCTTGATCGTGTACGTAGTTCAAATAATCACGGACGGCATTTAATGCGTTTTCTGGTAAAAAAGTGAGATTGACAAACACTCCGCTCTTGTTTTCATTGATCTTGACATCAGGATGGTTTTTCAGAATTTTCAAAATTTCAATTTGGTGGTTTTTGGGCATGATTTCTATTTTCCGTTTCATATTTTCTAAATCCAGATAAAATGCGTTTTTTTCGGTTAGATTGTTCATGAATGGTATGTGAATGTAGTTCGCCAAACTTTTCTATATGTTTTTACCATATTACAATAAATTATACCGATGGAATTCTTGCAGGGCGTATATCAATCACTGTCCCCATCCCCATCCCCATCCCCATCCCCATCTTCATCATTATCCGAAGATGATGAGCTCGCATTCCCGCCCCCCTTTTTCGATTTCGTTTCCGAAGGTCGAGATACCAAGTTACCAATTACACAAATATAAGGATCGTTCAATTCGTAACGAATACCGATGACCTTCACATGAATGGTCATGTTTTCTTTGATAGTTTGAAAATAGCGGTCCATGTTGTGATGATCGCGGGCTACAAACACCGTTACCGGCACGGTCTCATTGTCCGTTACTTCGGCATGAATACCCGCTTTGGTAATGGTTTTACTCTGGCATTCAATCAACATGCCTTCCACAGGATGGCAGATTTTACAGGTGAATACGGTTTGAAATTCAATGTATTCGGTGTTAATGACCCCGTTGGAATAACTCATGACCCGCACCGACCCTGGACGAATAAAACCTTCTTCGATACACTTTCCCTCCACCGTCATCGCCAGTTTTTTCTGAAGGTTTTCTTTGACATTTTTTCCAATCTCCGTGATTTTCAGTACTATTTTTTTGGTCAGCAGACAATCCGTATACACCCCATATATTTTGTCGTGATTCACCTGAGAACGTTTATGTGGAATTGCGCCGCCCTCAAATGATGGTGACCCCAACATGGTTGTCGTATGACTCATATAATACTATACCATTATATTATTATATTTGATATTCAATTTTTTCGCGAAAATTTCAAGATACCATTCAGAATAACCTGTTCGTTGTTCAACAGCCAGATTTTGTCGCCCCTCTTTTCGCGCTGAAAATCGCGAATAAGACATTCCAAAATCACCGCCAACCGGTTTTTACCCTCCCCGAAAAACGTCTTTACATTTTCCACCGTGTACATTTGTTCTCCTAATATTGCGTTAATTTTTGTAATGAGGTCCTTGGAAAGGGCCTGACTCACCCGAGCACCGCGTTTATTGACACTATCATTCAAATCGCGAATTTTAAACACGTATTCGTGTTGCGCTTCCACCCACGACATGAACCCCAGGTTTTGATTCAGTTTATCCTTGTTAAAAATGTTTTTATCGCGATAATCGTCCGACCGTAAAATAGTATTCGTCTCGGTGAATTCGGCCTCCTTCCAGGTTTCGGCAGATGTTTGTACATAAATTTTCGGAGAACCGGATCCCTCGGAAAAGGTAATTCCCACCAATCCGCGGTCAGTGGTCAACACGCGATCGTCAAAATAATCCTTGGTAAAAGTATCAATGTTCTCAATGGGGCGCCAATTCGCAGAATATATGTGGTTGAGAACCGCCATTTTTTTAGAAAGAGGGAATTCGTCCAAAATATGGTATATTACATGTTTTTGTATGTTCTCCAAGGACATGCCATGCTGTTCAATCAAATGTGCGATAACAACACTCATGTTTTTGTACCAATCTTTCTCTCCGGCCGTTATTTTGCGGTCTTTTAAAAATGCCAAGGCATATTTTTCTTCAATTTCTTTCATGACCCCCGCATAAGTGGTTTGTGACACAACCTCCTCGACGGGTTTTTCGGAAGAAGGGCTCGGCTGCCCCCGGGGCTGCGCGCGCGAGTCCTCCTTTTTTTCCGGTATTTCCACCACAATACCCGGCGATTTTGTATCGACCGGCCGGCTGCGGTCATAAATGGAGGCTTTCTCGTCGGTAATTTCAATGGGTTGAAACGCATAATAATCGCCGTGATTAATTAACCGGCCAATACGCCCATATCGGTCGATCAAATATTCATTTTTGCTGTCAATTAAAAATGTCAAAGCCGCATAAATTTGCTCAATGGGGTATTCTTTGACAATGTTGATGGAGCGAATTAGCTCTTCTTCTTTGAAAAAATGGCGCCCCGCCTTTTGACCCGGGATGTCCCGGAACAAATCGCGTATGCGTTTCACAATCTTCGCGCGGTTACCCTGAAGAAATTCCTCGCTGTAGGTGGTTTGCGTCAACTGAGATTTCACCTTTTCCAAATCCACCGCGGGAGAACACGTATAATTACAAGTATCCATATAATCACATATTTCTGTGTAGGGTTTGTCCCCCACCGTATAATCGATGGTTTCGCCCGATGCCGTTTCGATTTGAACTACATTCGTGGTCAATAATTCTTTCAGTTTTTCGGCGGTGAAATTGGTCTGCGCAATGTTGAGATTACAGTCTACCGCGGTTTCTTTAAGAACCCGGGTCACTTTACCAATTTTAATCGATTTTTGTTCGGCCAGCCGGTAAATATACAGGTCAGCGGGTTCGGTTTCTCCCGATAACGTACCATGAAGATAGATTTCCACGTTGCGTTGTTCAAAGGGGAGTTGACAATGGCTCAGGTTACGCACTCCGCGCCCGATAATCTGTTCCACCCGACTCATATTGAACCAGGGTTCCATCACATGAACTTGGCGAATGTTTTTAAAATCCACGCCCTCCCCCGCCGCCTTGGAAATCAAAATCACCTTGACAAACTCACCTTCGCGATTATTGGGCTGATTCAAATATTTAATGTCGGCATCGTTGTTGGGGGAAAAGACGGGGTCACCGGTGATCATAACGTACCGCGCCGGCCGGAACTTTCCAGTCTCGGAAAACGCTTCGGATTTGGGCTTCATACTCAGAGCATCGAGAGACTCTGTCGGCGGTTGTTTAAGCAGAGATTTAGTGTAGGATTCCGACCCGTAACGCGTAAACCCCATTTCTTCCAGAGCCAATGCCATCGGCACCAACCCCGCATCAATCCACTGCGAATAGATTAATACAATGCCCCGGGTTTTTTTAATTATTTCACATATTTTGGCGATTTTTGCGCTATATTTACCAATGTTCTCGGGACTGAATATACGCCCGTAGGTGGACTCGCGGTAATCGTAATTGTAACGTAGAGGATGTTCGCCACGGGTTTCTTTAAATGACATGATGTTGGCCAATCCTTGAGAACCAATCATGTTGGAAATTACATAATCGTATTCTTCTTTGGTATTATTTTGCCCCACCTTGTCAAATTCGGAAAACGGATACACCATGTTCAGGGCTTCCAGAGGCTGTTGAAGCGCAATGTAACCAAACGAGTCTAGCTGGATCGCCGTCGTTTCCGTTTCGTCGCTTTGAATCGCCGGGCTGTGTTGGCGCATATGTTGTATGATGAAATCGTAAGCCTTTTTCTGGTAATGGTCGGAATCTTCGGGTAAACGGTGTAAGAAAATGGGTAAATGGCGAACAGCATTCTCCTTGCCCAAAGGTTTGCCGTTCATTTGAAGCGTCGGATAACGGGTGTTCTCAAAACCACTCTCTTTCGGATAAATACGAAACGGGAAAGAATACGGATTTTCACCGCGCACGTACGAAATATAACCGGTCAATTTACGAATCAGCAGTTCGCGACCACCTTCGGGATGCTTGTCGCTTTTAACGTGAAACTCGCCGGCTTTATCGAAAACATCGCCAATTTTTATCGGAGCCCGCTTATCATTTAAATTCATCAAATTGGCCAACCAAATGATTTCTTCATGGGAGTTATACATGGGAGTCGCAGAAAGTAGTAAAAGGCGCATATTATCCGACTCTTTGACTACTTCCATCAACAATTCCGCGGTTTTTTTATTCTTGTTCTCGTGAGTGATGCGTATATTGTGAACCTCGTCAATAATAACCAGCCGGTTATTGAAGACCGCCCGAATTTTCTGTTTTTTAATTCGTTGCTTTTCTTCGCGAGAGTACGTTACGCTTTTTACTTCGGTAGAATCTTGAATGTAATTGGCAAACTGGGTGTAACCCATAAACACGTAATGTTCCGAAATAATAAATTTAATTTGGTTAATGATGCGCTCTTTGGTCAACGATTTCAGGTAGGTGGGATTGATTTCCGACAACAATGCTTCGCCTACACATGACTGTATCGACCAGACCCCGTTCTCTAATTTCAATTTGGTTTCGTCAAACAACTGAAGACGGAAATTATCTTGGACGTTGGGTGACGCCACGATTAAAATAGATTTACGTAAACCAATTTGTTTCATGTGGACCCGGGTTTCTTCAGCAACCCCAATCGCCGCACAGGTTTTTCCACTACCAAGACCAAAATACATCAACAGACTGTTATAGGGGGTGTTAAACGACATGAAATTTTTTACAAATATTTGGTGCGGTAAGAGTTCGAATTCCGAGTTACACAACACATTCGCCTGGGTTTTGATGTCGTATATTTTTCCGTCGTACTTGGTATCGAAAAATTCCTTGTGTTTGGCTATTTTTACATTGAATTCGGGGTCGTCCAATTCAGGATACAAAAATTCGGATTTATTGTAGGCCGGAAACGGCGCGGGGGCGCGATCCACATCTTCCTTTGCTTCCGCGGATTCTTCCTTTTCTTCGACTTCTTCCTTTTCTTCGACTTCTTCCTTTTCTTCCACAGGTTCTTCCACAGGTTCTTCCACAGGTTCTTCCACAGGTTCTTCCTTTTCTTCGAGTTCTTCCACGGGTTCTTCGACTTCTTCTTCCACGGATTCTTCCTTTTCTTCTTCCACTGCTTCGTCTTCCTTTTCTTCCGCGGGTTCTTCTTCCTTTTCTTCTTCTTTTTTTGAAAAATCCGCCGGCAATCCGGGTAAAAGTATCGACACATTATTGCTATTCGTGTTGACATCCGCAGTATTGGACAATTTGGGAACCACTTTGATGCGGACCGGTGGTTGCGGGGCAGCAGCCGTCGGTAAATTTTTCCGGGTTTTTCTGCGACTCTTGGGTAAATCATCAAAAATGCGGTACGGCAGGTTTTTTTTTTCAAAGTAAGCGACATATTCTTCCCAGCGATTTTGTTGGTCCAGAATATTTTTGAGACCTAATGGTATAATCTTTCCCCCGGGGTGTTGAGGATCGTCGCCACATTCCGACGGCTTGCGCAATTCATATTTACTGCCGTCCCATCGATAATATTTGGGCCCACGCTCTTTTCTCGTTTTTTCGGTAACATTTCGGGGTTTACTCATATTTTCTCTTGCGATTTTCCCCCCGACGTCTATATGATAACTATAGATATATTATACTTCCGTAATATGACGACTTGTAATTCCGCGATGTATGTTGGTAAGTATGCGTATTTTTTCTAAATTATACGGTCTAAAACAGGCCATACAATCTTCGTACGATTTCCACTCAATCTTACTTACTTCCGACGTTTGATAATTTCCCATGTTCAGAGTTGTTTCATAATCCATATACATTAAAAAATATTTGTGCTTATAAGATTTATAATTGGACCCCAAAAATATTTCTTCAAACGGCAACACATTTTGTATGTATGTAAGTAATTGTGAATCGTAACCCGTCTCTTCGGTAAATTCGCGCAACGCACAATCAAAATCATTTTCCTGATTGTTTCGACGGCCTTTGGGAAACCCCCACTCGGGTTCTTCCCACGTCTCATATTGTTCGCTCTCTTTAACCAAACTCTCCAACGTATATTCGTGGTCAGAGACACATTCGGCATTATGTCCGTATTCACGACGAATACCCTGCGTTAATATGTTGTATTTCTCCCGAGAAACCGCTTCTTCCGACTTGTACTGACTGCTATATTTCGAATTACCCCAAATCTCTTTCCACAATTTATTGAATCCTTCGCTACACAGGCGTTTCTTTTCGTCGCGAGTCATTTGTTTCAGCATGTTCATGATATAATCCTTGTTGTAAACAGAATACTTGCCACGCATAAAATCGATATACCCCAAGGTATCCTTTCTACGGATCAATAAATATTCCACCGCGTTTTTTCCAGATAAACGAAACGCGATGATACCTATACTAGTAATTGGCATTTTACATTGGTGAAAGAGGTGTCCGGGTTTTCCACAGTTGTTACAAGTATTTGTATTCGAATATTTGGCAGAATGGGTACCGGATCTCGCATTGGACAAAAGGTCCGGAATATAATTATTTTTTAACGGTTTTCGTTGGGCATACATAATCTATGCGAAATTACTACTATAATATTATATTTGTATTCATTTATATCGGTTTTGTATAACATCATGTCTGAATCCACATTTTCCAGTGACGTGTGGGGGCCCCATTATTGGTTTTTTCTTCACACCATCGCCCATGCGTATCCGGAAACCCCCAACAACGTCACCAAACGAAAATATTACGATTTCATTCAAAACTTGCCTATTTTCATTCCGGTCTCTGAAATGGGCGATAAATTTAGTCAATTATTGGACAAATACCCCATATCCCCTTATCTGGACAATCGCGATTCGTTCATTCGTTGGGTACATTTCATTCACAACAAATACAATGTTATGCTGGGAAAGGAAGAAATCACTCTCTACGAAGGCATCGACCGTTATTACGCGCAGTATAAGCCAAAATTCGTACAAATACATGAACAAATACACGGTCGGAAACATTACATCTATGCGGGCGTCATCCTGTGTTTAATGTTACTCATTTATGTTTTCTACAGATAATATAATATCTATATTGTAGTCATGAGAATTGAACTGGTAATATTGTCCATCACCGGTCTCATTATTGCCAACATGTATACCGAAGGCAAATATTTGAAAATAGCGCTTTCTTGGAAAAAATATTACAAAATGATTGGTGTGGCGTTTGTCGGATTGGCGCTTTGCTGGCTTTTTCGAAATAACCCAGCGCGGGCTCGCACAATTTTAAACAATTCCAACGAATACATCAAATATCTGCCCGTCGATAAAAATGTGTCTGGTATCATGGCCCCCCTCTTGAATTTTTCGGAAAATTCCATGTACGAGAACGGAGGGCGAACCGTACACGGGGGCACGATGGATGTTCAACCGCAGTACAAGAACCGCTTGTTTGATTCCGGGCGGACTACCGGTCAAAGGGCCACCAAACGCTCTGTAAGTGAAACGAAAAAAAAATTCGTCGCGGCTCGACAAAATTGGCACTGCGGTGATTGTAAAAATCAACTGTCCGCGTGGTTTGAGGTCGATCATACCGTTCGTTTAGAAAACGGCGGGAGCAACCACATTGACAATTTAGTTGCTTTATGTCGTGAATGTCACGGAAAAAAGACGGCGATCGAAAATTTGTAGAATTGACCGGATACGGAAAATATATGATATTGTATAGTAAAATAATATCATATATTACACACGCGGTTACACATGTCGACAAACTCTAAAGAAAAGGAGGAAACGGTAACGCAAACCTTTGCCCGCGAATTTTACGAAAATGTCGTGTTAACCATGAAAGGTAAGATTGTAAATGGACTCAAATCGCCAGACCTGACACCTTGCTTGATCATTTTAATCGTCATTGCCATTCTGCTCATCACCTTGGGATTTTTCACCTACGAATTGACCGCGAAATTAATAGATTTACAAGATCTTAGTATCAAAAATATCCTGGACTTATTTACGACCCCCGATCTATTAACCGGGACGAGCTCACAAAAAATCGAGGATTTTAAGAATAGCTGTAAATATGTATTTTTCATCATTTTTATCCTGTTTATTACCCTGTTATCCATTATTTTAATGAACAATAGACGCCACCGCGGAATCATATTGGCCGGAATCGTCGGAATGATTGGTCTGGTATTTTTGATGGTGTTTTATTACAATAATAGTTCCACCTATGCGAGTCGGTTGTACACGTCTATTGTAAACAAGGTCATCGTGTTTCTCATATTTTTAATTATCATCGTGACTCTCGCCCTATCCTACAAATTATTTGCCAACCGTTTACGTAACCAGCCCGGATTCGCGGGGTTTATAATAGACTTAATATTTTTGATTCCGTGTCTATTTAGTGATTTCTTGGAATTTATTTTGAGACAATTTAAAATGACCTCGAACACCGTTTTTGTCTTATTTATAATTGAAATACTATTGATTATTGGGTACCTTACAATCCCGTCGGCAATAAATGCCACCTTGACGAAAAATTCGGTGCCGTTATTGGCCGACTCGGTGTTTTTGATGACTCCACAAACATTGACGACCGAATTATTGCCCACCTCGCAAATAGATGAAAAGACCAGTCCCAACGCAAAATACAGTATTTCCATGTGGGTGTATTTAAATCAACAATTACATAATGTAGACACTCCTACCCAAAATATATTCAGCTACGGTTCGGACACCTACGGAGTTAAACCACGACTCGCTTATTCGAATTCGTCCAGTAACCGTACACGGAAAGACATCTACCAAATAACGTTTTCGGGGTTTTCCGACCCCTCTTTAAATCCGGATGGTGAGGACAACACGTTATTGTTAGAGCTGACGGGCCAAAAATGGAACAATTTCGTTTTCAACTACGACGGTGCCAACACGGTGGTCTATGTCAACGGAGAAATGGTACGTATATTTAAATACGATTCGCACCATCCTTACCCGACCTTTGATTCGTCTGATGTGATCAACATCGGAGATACCAATGGGTTGGACGGGGCCATTTGTAATATCGTCTATTACAATCATACGTTGAGTGATACACAAATACGCATGATGTATAAAATGTTGTCCGTACACAATCCGCCTGTGCTCAGTTCTGTGAGTGCGCCGTCATGGACCCCCGCGTCGTTGGCAGTGTAATTAACTATTTCGTACCAAACCAAAAAAATATCGAGCAATAGTGTATATTCATCCAAATGGCGAGAAAAGTCACTGGAGGTCTCGGAGGAACGGGAATCGTTCTCATGATTGTATCTATTATCGTCATTTTTGTCATTGTTTACTTTGTTTTCATCTCGTATTTTTCGGGAGTAAATACCCTGGCAAATTCGCCGTTGAATTTGAATTCGCAGCCCCCCCCGGCGCCTATTTTAGTGACTACGCTCACTAATCCGGATTCGACCAAATACGCGTACGGGGCGTGGGTTTATGTGAACACTTGGGATACCACCAAAAATAAAGTTATTTTTAGCAGGTATAGCGACATTATTTTATATTTAGATAAAACCACGGGGGTACTCAATTGCGCCATTGGCGCGGCCGGGACTCCATTTTATACTCCGGCCCCGAATCCCGACGCTACCCTCAACCCCGACATGTTGAGCAGCGATTTTAAACAAAAGACCTCGAATCACATCTTTGTCACCAATAATTTCCCTCTCCAAACGTGGGTGTACATTGTGGTGAATGTTAACAACACGATTGCGGACATTTACTTGAACGGCAAATTGGTAAAATCTACCCAAATTAACCAGACGGCCCCCGATAAAGTTTCCAATATTTTTTACGGACAAGGTTACGATGCGGTGGTAAGCAAATTTACGCGATGGTCCGTCCCCGTGGATCCCAACACGGTCTGGAACTATTATGTCAGCGGCAGTGGGGCGGGCGGCGTGGCCGGCGCAATCAGCGGTGGTTACGGTGCCCAGGTAATAGTTACGAAAGACAATGCGGTGTCCAGTCAATTTAAATTGTTTTAGTAGATATCCCTTACCATAGGAACCCTTGGTGGGCAATCCGGCAATTTATTATATTGTAATTATATAACAGTATAATATCATAATATGAGTGAAAACAATATTTCGCAACAAATTTCGAGCAATGCGGCTGAACTAGGCAAAAACATCAATCAAGGAACCCAAGCGGTAGCAGAAGGTTTTAGCAACGTCCGCGACAATGTTAACACGACTGTACAAGATTTTTCGAAAAATGTCTCTGAATATTCCTCCGACGTATTTTTAACATCCAACAGTATTATTGCCAAGTTTGTATTTTTGATTTTGGTTTTGATTGGGTTTTTAATCCTGATGAAAGCGGGAAGCGTCCTCATTTCGTACATGTTACGCCCGACGTCCAGTCCCTATGTGCTAAAAGGTGTCATCTCGGGTAATGACCGAAAAGTCGTTCACCAGGACCCTACCAAAGCGGACTCGGTACAAATCCAGCGGTCCAACAATGAGTCGACCGGTATGGAATTTACCTGGTCGGTGTGGTTGTCGATCAAAAGTGTAGATGATAATAAATATCATCACATTTTCACCAAGGGAGGTAACAACCATTTTGATGGCAATGGCATCATGAAAGTCAACAACGGTCCCGGGCTCTATATCAAGAAGTCGACCGACAACACCTGTACCTTACATGTTGTCATGAATACGGCAAACGGTGCGCCAACCAGTGATATTACCACCATTGCGGAAACGGTGGACGTCAACAATGTTCCTTTGAAAAGTTGGGTCAACGTGATTATTCGTTTACAAAATAAGATTATGGACGTTTATATCAACGGCGTCATCGCCAAACGTATGGCATTTACCAATGTTCCTTTACAAAACTACGACGATGTATACATATGTCAAAATGGCGGATTTGATGGCGAATTATCGAGTTTAAGGTATTTCAATCACGCCCTCAATGTTTTTGAAATCAACAATGTGGTGTCTACTGGTCCCAACATGACCTTTCAATCAAATCCCAATTACGTACAAAACTATTTGTCGAGCGTGTGGTATACTACCGCATAATATCAAAAAACTAACAGTAAAGATATGTATCTACAGGATATATAGATACATATACATAGGAAATGTCCACCAGCGACCAAAACAATGTGTGTGCGGTTGTACAACAACGTACGCGATTTTTATCCTTGCTCTCCCCTCCCCCCCGATATACTCCCCAGTCGTTTTATCCCCAATATACCCAGGCGCAACTAGATATGCGCCGCAAAGCCGAAATTTTACAATACAATAAAAACAGTACCCAAACGTCCAAATTGACCAAATCGCAGCGTTTTTCCCAGATGGTCAATGCAAACACCAAAACGTCCGTGATCTGCCAAAAAAATTACAATGTATTGACCCCGTCTTCTTCTTGCGACGTACCGGGACCTCTTACTTACCTACACTATGATCCCGCAGTGCCACTCTACAACTATGTTTCGAAACAAGACGTGTATGCGGAATTTACCCAGCCCGTACCCCCCACTCTTTGGGTACCGCATTTTACCACGGGGTCGCTCGTGGCGACAAATAAAACAGAAACGTTGTTTTTCACCCTTACCATACAGGACGTGGCCCAGTCCATCTACACCTTTGATTTAAACGTACCTATCGGGATCTATCTTTCGGGAACCGGGAAGGGCTCTACGGCCAGCGGTAACATTACCATTTCGAGTGCGACATTGAACGTGTATTTTTACGGTTCACCCGACACTACACCACCCTATTATTCGCGGACCTACGACGCCACCGTGCCGGGCTCCACGTACCCGCACCTCATGGACATTTCTTGCTCGTTTATAACCAACCCTAATCTTGCGCCATTCAGCGGAAGCCAGTATCTTGGCAACCTGGATTTCCCGGGTATTACCTTAAAGACCCAATACGGATTTGTCTACGACTTTAAACTTACATTTACCGTGAACAATAAAACCAATTTGACGAATCAAACGAACTTGGCGAATTTTTCTTACGGTGCTTACATGAATTTCCCGAATTACGACACTTCCGGAAATAATTGTACGGTTACACCGCAATCCCCGCCGGTATTTGGCAATTATCTGCCATTTTCACTGACTGCTCCAACATAGCCGCATAATGACGTACCACTTCGTATTTCCATTCAATATTATCTGGCAACTGTTCCACATCAAATGTCAATGTGTCAATGGTGTTAAATACCCACTGACAGATTCCTTCCAAGCCCACCCATAAATGGTATGCGGTTTCGAGATCTTTCGGCGACGAGTGCGGGTGTAAAACGATTTGGTCCAGTAAAAAATGGGGGTGTGTAAAATAGATCGGGTGTATGTTCTCTCCCGTCACGAAAAATACAGATAAATCTTCGTCTGGTCTGTATTTTTTAATCAAATAAAGCGCATGAACCACATAATTCATCGTCTCGCGGTAATTTTTTTTGATGGTATTGTGCGCAGTACTATCCCCGGTCACCCGTATAAATCCCCCGTTCAAATACTCTTTGATTTTGGCGACGGGACCCAGTATCGATTTATCCATCACGTATTTACCATTCTCCTCAATACAAAATTGACCCGCGGATACGTTTTCATGGATCGCGGTGAAATACACGAAATCGCGGAGAGTTCTGTATAATTTGTCTCGTTTATCGCAGAGAGCGCCGTATTTATCCAGTAATGCCTGGCGCGCGCGGTTTTTCTCAAACCAGGTCGATGTCTTGAGGGCCAATTCTTGGGACAACATGGTCTGGTACAAAAACGCCCGCATTTTTTCCTCGTCACGCATGGAGTGTTGTTGGTCGAGTGCCATGAACGGTTGGTCCAAATAATTCAGCTCGCTCTGAAGTGCGGCTTGCTGAAACTCGGGCAAAATGGGAGATGTGTAACTGCCGCCTCTCACACAATCTATTCCGTACAGCATCATGTATTTTTTGACCGTTTTGTCAATTTCGAAATTATCCGATAGATAGTTGGATTCAACGATTTGTACCGGAGGATGGCGCCGAACAAATTCAAACAGGTTCACAATTTCCAGTTTAATAATTTCTTCCATGTTCGACTCTCTCATAGACGACTGGAGAGCGTCCAAATACTCTGCCGTATCCGAAGAATAAACAAAATATTTGTTGTCTTGGAGCAAAAAGACGTACAATGTTTTATTCATGGGTAGAATGATATATCTACCAATCAATTCTTCTTTATGTCGATTTACCGTTGTTCATATAGTATTTTTTTGATGAAACAGGATGCTATATTGGGAGTGTAATGGGTTATTGCTTAGCAATTGCCCGTTATTGCTTAGCAATTGCCCATTATTGCTTAGCAATTTAGCGTGGCGCATTCGTCGTCAAGGTGGGATTCAAACACATTTGCTGGGTGGGGAACAATTGTCCAGACATACATTTATTCGCATCCTCCACTTCCACACATCCCCGGCGATTTTCGTACTCGCCCACCAGACACCACTGCGATTTTCCGCTGGATATCGGGTTTTGGACCGGGTTGGCCGTAGTGTCGTCACCGTAGGAGGGAGGGCGATTGACCGCAGGCGTCGCATTAACTGTCGGCGTGGGAGCGGGTAAATAGGTCGGGGTAGATACCTTGTCATGAATCACGATAGCCGGGGCAGGAGTAGGAACATAAATAACGGTGGGCGGCGTCATGGCTTGGGGCGTGGGGTGTAAGGACAGCGCTTTTTCGATGGCGCCGAACACGGCGCTGGAGTAAGATTTGGCCGCGGGGGGTAATGTGGGTATATGTTTCTCGTCGACAGTTCCCAATAATAAATTCCCTACATCATGTGCGGTGCCATCCGCGATTTCGATGCCGAAATGTGAGACATTAGCGGCTAAATCCGCACTGGTGTTGATAATATTTCCCGACGCATACCCAAAAAGAGAGAACAGCGGTTGTAATAAATACACAATATATTGAACAAGCGCACCTAATAAGAGGAAAATATTTATTCCTAAAACCGACAACACCAGTACTACAATTAACAATAAAATGACGAAATCCTTGTATTCGTAAGACATGGTGGCATTATTCGGTGGATAATTGATTGGTTCACTCTCCATATTTGATAATAAGTTGAGATATATACTATATTCAAATATTTATTTATCGCTTGTCGGTCAATTTTGCGTATTTTGGTAATCCTTTTTTTATCCCCCGATTGTAATAAACTGCGCATGCCTGCTTTTAATTTTATGGAGACATTTTTCTTTTTAAGTTTAGGAATCACGTTTGTTTTATTGCTGGTCTTGGTCTACCATTTCAAGCAAAAGATCGCGAAAACGGAGGAGAAGGTGGATACGCTGTTTGATATCATACAAGGTTTAGCCAAGGAAACGGCGGATTTACGGTCGCGTGTTGCATATGTTTTACATCGTCCCGCTTTTTCGGGGGACCAATTTTTTTCCCAGTTCCATGTGGTAAACGAAGACATGGATGAAAACGAAAATAATATGCGCATCCATATCCAGGAGTTGGATTTAGGCAAACCGGATGGTACGGGAAATCTGGGAGAAATCCGTGACATCACAGATGACATCATCGATGAGGATGATGATGAGGATGATGATGAGGATGATGAGGACGATGAGGATGAGGATGATGAAGATGGGGATGAAGATGGGGATGAAGACGATTATGACGAGGTAGACATTGACATGAGCAACCGCGCACCCTTTATGAAAATCAAAGTTGAAGACGATATGTTACCCGTGAATGACGAGGTTATTGAGGAGACCTCGAACATGGGAACCGAGACTTACAAAAAAATGAACCTGGTTGCCTTGAAACAGTTGGTCGTCTCCAAAGGTTTAGTGAAAGACGCATCCAAGTTGAAAAAACACGAAATTCTCAAGCTCTTGGGTTGAAAATATTTCATAATTGTATAGTAATCAACACATGTCGTTTGTAATTGAGCCCATCGTTACTACGTATCAACCCACTCAAACCGTGAATTGTGCCTTGTTACCTCCACAATACTTGCCCTATAAAAACGATTCTTCTGCCGTGTTTAACACCGTGGCGCCCTGGTATCAACCAAGTGCCACCGAAAATCGCGCGCTCATATCCACCTACGGCATAACTAACAACCAACAGTATCGGAAATACATGACGGCGCAGGCCGAGAGTATCAAACAAATCAACACCCTCGGTTTTAAAAAGACATTATAATGTGTGGTGTGGCTCGATCCGGTTCTCAATAACTTATTGAGAACCATAACCAGATAAATACATTGTATTACACAATGTATTTGTTCGATCCATGAAAGTCGTGAGTTTTGACGTGGGTATTAAAAACATGGCCTATTGCGTGTTTCTTGCCGATGCGACCGGTATCGGTAGCGAGAAGTTGGAAATACTGGACTGGAATGTGGTGGATTTGGTCGACGCGACCCCTCCCGTTCACAAGGCCTGTACGGCTACCTTGAAAAACCGCAATCCGTGTGGTAAAAAGGCTAAATTTCAAGCACCGGGAAAATCAGACGCCTGTTTTTGCGACAAACATGCCCGTGAATGCAAGTACATGTTGCCCACCCGTGAACGTTCTCCACCGCACATTAAAAAATTAAAACTAGGAGAACTTCGGGCACTGGTTCTCCAACTGGGCGTTCCCGAGACGGATTCTGCCGAGAAACGCACGGTTCTCATCGAAAAAATGACCGCCTATTACTTGGCGCGGTGTCTGATTCCCATTACATACGCCAAGTCGCGCGCTGACGATTGTAGCATCATTCACATCGGCCAGCGTATTAAGACGTTATTCAATGCCATACCCGCAATGCAGGACGTTACCCACGTTCTCATTGAAAACCAAATATCCACGGTGGCTTCACGTATGTCAATCATACAGGGATTGTTGACACAGTATTTCATCATGCGGCATTCCGACGAGACCCACCTGGTTCTCGAATTCATTTCTTCCAAGAACAAACTGAAAAATTTCGCGGACAAGACCTTGCCTACGGCGAGTACCACCGTGTCCCAGAAATACCGGCAACACAAGGCGGATTCAATTGTATATGCCAAACAATTATTGGAGAATAAACCCGATTTTCGCCGCTGGTTACCGGTTCTCGATACCCCCAAAAAGGACGATTTGGCGGACTGTTTTCTGCAAGGAATGTGGTATCTTTCCAAGGGATAAATATTATTACACGCGGAGAACTTAAAAATAAAAATTGTAGTAGTATAATATTCTTAACATGGAAACCATCGACCTGAATTTAGATAATTTAGAGTCAATCAACATTGAATTTGGAGAACCGGCGGCGACTCAAAAATCCGTGAATTTTGGGTCGGGTATCGAATTATTAATGAATGATAAAAATCGCAGTTCCAACCACGCCACCACGATTGATATGAAAGATTTAGACAATCTGGAGAACGAACTCAACAATTTATCGGACAGTGTGGGAGCGGCTACCTCGGGGGGTGCCGCCAAGCCGAGTGGTGAAAGCAAGGTTTTCGGAGGGTTCTCCAATTTCTTTGGCGGATTCGGTGGCGGCGGCGCAAAGAAGGGCGACGAGTCTGTTAAAATTATTACAGAAGATGATACCACGGATTCTCGGGTGGGACAGGCTACGGCGGATTCCATGGGCGGCAACACCAAGACGTGGGACGGATACAGCCGTGTCAGTGACGTTCCTCCCCGGACGACTTCCTCGTCGTCTGCTCATTTGTCGGAACGTGAGAAGCGCCGGAAAAAGCGGACGATGATTCGCAATTTAGAGGAATGGTACGAGAAGGGAATCATCAAGACTTCGTCGCGTTTTACCATGGATTCCAATTACGATGAGGTGGAGGACGAGTACGAGGGCGCGTTGGAGGATAAGCGCAAGCGCGATGCCGTGAAATTACAGCAAAATTGGATGATTACGGCGATTAACACGATTGAATACGGCAACTCGATGTTCAACCCGTTTGACATTAATTTGGACGGATGGGGTGAATCCGTGAGTGAAGACATTGACAGTTACGGTGAAATCTTCGAGCAGCTGCACGACAAGTACAAGGGAGGGAAAATGAGTCCCGAACTGGCCTTGTTATTGAAGCTGGGGTTCAGTGCCAGTGTGATTCATTTCAGCAACCGGGCTCTCTCTAGTGCCGCTCCCGGGGTAAGTGAGATTATGCGGCAGAGTCCCGAATTGATGCGCATGTTTACGAACGCCACCGTCGATTCTATGAAAAACCAGGCTCCGGGAATGGCATTTGCCAGTGAGCTGTTGAACAACAACCGGGCACCACAGGGTCCCATGACGGGCCCACCCCCGGCCCCCGTGGAAACGCGCAACCAATCAGCTCCTCCTGCGAGTGCGCGTCCCGGCATGCAGTTCACCAACCAAGACGGACGGCCGGCCACTAACCGCCCCGACATTGCCATGGGTCGAGGCGCCATGTTCCGCGAGCAAGGGGTGGAAATGAATACGGGATATCAAAACACTAATCCTGTTATGCCGCCTCCTCAGCCATCTCAACCTTCTACGCAAGCTTTTACGGGTCCACGCCCCGAGATGACCGGACCGAAAATGACGGACATTGACAATATTTTGGCGGGCCTCAAGACCAAAACGGTGGATATTCACCAGCCCCCCACCCAAGAATTTAACGAGGGCGATTCCATGATTAGTATTGCGAGTTTGAAGGATTTACAGAATTCGGCCATGCCCAAGCGTACTAACCGGCGCAAGCCGCGGTCCGACCGCAACGTTATTTCCCTCGACATCTAAAAAAATCGGAAATTAGCGTACACCCTTGAACGGGTAAAGTCAACATTACCCGCCAATATATTTTCGGTCATAAATAACAACATTCCGCAGAAGAAAGATTCCGATGAACCCGCCGACACATAACACGACCACCGTAGCATTCCTTAACACGACCAGTGTGGTAATCCACACGTTCCTAAGTCCTATAGCATATATCATAGTCAAACCCCACCAAGCAAATAATAAAAACACAACACACTGAACGTGTTCCGCAATTTTTTTGTGGGCTTCTTCCATATCCATTAGTGCGGACTCTCTCATCATCGCCACTATCATATCTTTTTGGTAGGGTTCGGACATCGTGGATAGCCGACACATTATATTTACGTGTTGTTTATCATGTAAATATAATCAATTTTTCCCTTACACCAAATACCGAGTAACATTGTATTCTTTCCACAAATCTAGGTGGCCTACGCGGACAATGTCCACCATCTGCTCCGCCTTCAATGTGTGGGTCTCCTTCAACTGTTTTGCGCATTCCAACATAAACGCCTTGGATTTCGTCAGTATTTCCACTGCCGCGTCATTCGCCTTGACCAACAACATATTGACTTCTTGATCAATGAGATACTTGGACTGGTCGCTCAGGTCGGGATAAATCGTCTGTTTTCCCATACCATATTGAATGATCATGTTCTGGGCCAATTTGTAAGCCTCGTCCAAATCTTTGCGCGCGCCCGTCGTCACAGAGTACCCGAAAAACAGTTCCTCCGCAATTCGCCCGCCCAACAGCACCATCAAGTGGGAAAACAGCCCCTCCTTCGTGTAAATATTCACGTCCTCGTCGTTGCTTTCGAACACGGTGTATCCGGGGCTCTTGGGTGACCACAAATTCAAATAAATTTTACTCAAACGGGGATGCGCTTCCGAGAAAAATCCCACGACGGCGTGGCCCATCTCGTGAATCGCAATACGGTGAATAATGTCCTCGGAATACTTGGATTCCGTGGATTGCCATCCCGCCAACACCCGGTTGGTAATGTACTCCAAGTCGTTCATTTGAATGATTTCGCGGTTCTCACGTAATGCCCGCAACATGGCCTCGTTCAACAGGTTCTCTATTTGTGCTCCGGAAAACCCTCCCGTCATTTCTACGAGGGCCGACATGCTAACATCGTGTGACAACGGTTTGCCCTTTACATGGATACGTAAGATGGCCCGCCGCGTGTCTGCGTCCGGATTCCCGATAAAAATATTCTTGTCCATACGCCCAGCGCGAACCAAGGCCGGATCCAACAGGTCCATGCGGTTCGTGGCCCCAATCACAAATATTCCGTTGGAATGTTTGAACCCGTCGAGGTTAATCAACAGCTGATTCAGAGTTTGGTCTTTTTCGGAATTTGAACTCACCATGTCGTTTCCGCGTTTACGGGCCAAAGCGTCGATTTCGTCGATGAAAATAATACAGGGCTTGTTCTCCTCGGCCAGTTTGAACAACTCTCGCACGCGCGAAGCTCCTACTCCCACATACTTTTCGGAAAATTCGCTGCCCGACACGGGAATAAATGACACGTTCAGTTCACCGCTGAATCCCTTGGCCATCAGCGTTTTACCGTTACCCGGGGGACCTTCGAAAATCATCCCTTTCGGGGTACGTACATTGTATTTGCGGTATTTCTCGTAGTTGATCAGAATGTCGGCGGTTTGAAGCAGCTCGGTCTTGATGTTGTCGTAGCCACCAATGTCGGCAAATGTGTACATGGAGTTTTTGATGATCTGAAAATTACCGTCTCCCCCAAATTCGTCCGCGTCCTTGCGCCCCATACCCCCGTGGGGACGCCCATTTCCCGAAGCAACAAATATACGGGGATTGTTGTAGCGAAACACCCCCATTGGGTCAATGAATCCGTCCGCATCCTTCTGATTGTGGTGGTGGTGGGACGTCCCGAACGTTTCCCCTTCTTGGTTGCGTTCCATTCTCTCCACCGCGTCCAATTGCCGTTTAAACTCTTCAATGTCCACCTCATTGTCGGTGGCCTTTTTCTCCTCGCCCACCTGACGTTTGAATTCATTATCAATGTTCTCCAATAATTCTGTTACGTTTTTGAATTCGCGGTTTGTGTATTTATTTTTGTAGGGTGAATAACGACTGTTTTTCAGATAAAACAACTTTTCCAACTTTTCCACGTTTTGTTTGTCTAAATGACGATGATCTCTCCGCGGAAAACTCGGTATATTGCCTGGAAACGAGTCGTTCACCGATACCCCACACAACCAAATTAGAATGGCTACAAGCATCTCTAAATATAACCTACTACCCGCCCTTTTGTTTATATGATTTTGTTATAATAACAAAATTATACTGTCAAAGTGTTGAGTCTATTCGTGGTTGTTTATTTTACGCGGTTACTTGCGGAACTTGAGCCGGTTGTTGAGAAGCCGCGCAGTCGCCTCCACGTCTTTTACGCATGGTCTTGCGCATTTTCTTACGCATGTTCTTGCGTTTACCCGTTGCCGTTTTGGTGGTCGCTCCGCGATTCTTCCACGCTTTGGCGGCTTTCTTCATGGCATCGCCCAACTTCACGTTTTTCATAGTCTTTTTCATCTCAACATAGTGTTGTTTGACAAAATCGGTCCACTTGCTCATTGTATTATATATTGTACGTATATTTTTATCGAATACGGTTGGCAATCATCAACGAACCTAGCCATGTACCTAAAATGGTCCAGATGTTATCAATAGTGGTCGCAAAATGCTGTATTGTCCAGCGTAATGCGCGGCAATGAGGGGCCGAGGTGATAAACGGCGAGATGACCGCACCATACCACCCCGTTGGCGCACAGTACCAAGTATACGCATGCGCACTTATGTAATGAACCGCAATTATCGCACCGTATGCGCACCCAAGCGTTAACGCATTATACAGTAAATTCTGATATTCCGAAAATTGGAAAAATCGCATAAAGTAAACATTACAATTTGCTTATTTGGGTTTTTTCCAAAAATCATTATAAAAAGTATTTTGAAAATTTGAAAATTGGACATTTTAAAAATGTCCAATTTTCAAAAAGGGCGGGGGACTTTTGTTTTTCACTTTTTGGAAAATGGGGTGTGAGCATTATGCTGTAAATACCAAAAAAATAATTCTGAATTATGCTAAGGACGGTTTTTTGGGGTTTTTGGGGGTCCGGCGCCAAAATGGCGCTTTTTCTCCACTTTTAGAGAAAAAAGCGCCAAATTTCGCAGCATGAAAACATTCTTGATTGTTCCCGGTTATCTTACAAAGCATTTGTGGGTTCATTCACCGAATGATTATTTTGGTAAAAGTAGAGAAAAAGCGCCAAAAAGTAGAGAAAAAGCCCCCGTAAACCCCGTAAAAAATAAACTCTCAAAAAATTCTTATAAAAAGTATTTTGAAAATTTTAAAATTGGACATTTTTAAAATGTCCATTTTTCAAAAAGGGCGGGGGACTTTTGTTTTTCACTTTTTGAAAAACGGGTTGTGAGCATTATGCTGTAAATACCAAAAAAATAATTCCGAAACATGCTAAGGACGGTTTTTTGGGGGTTTTGAGGGGCCGACGCCAAATTGGCGTTTTTTCTCCACTTTTAGAGAAAAAAGCGCCAAATTTCGCAGCATGAAAACAAACCTGAATGATCATGTTGAACTTACAAAGCATGTATGCTTTCATTCACTAAATGATTATTTTGGTAAAAGTAGAGAAAAAACGCCAAAAAGTGGAGAAAAAGCCCCCGTAAACCCGTAAAACAAACTGTCCCACCAAAAACGCATTGGTTCCGTGTTTGCTCTCACGACCTTTATAGAGAGATGGCATACTTTAGGTAGCCATGTGCGCGGCCCGAACAAAACAAATGTATATGAGTATAATATACAAATGAGAGAGGTTTTCAAACGACGTTTACCTACGGAAGATACTTCACCCAAATACAAATTTTGTATTTCCTTGGAAATGTGTACGTATGATGTGCCGCTGTTACAAAAAGAAATATACAAGGCGCTTGGTACCGAACCCAGCTTGCGTGATATCTGGGTGCCACGTATTACAAAGGTGTTACAAAACTACATAATCAATTACGATATGGAAGAATTGACAGATGTGTATCGTTTCCAATTTTATGTACATCACATGCCCTTCTTGGAAATTGTCAACACGCGTAATAAAGACACCTCCAGCCAACCCCCGTATAGATATTATTTCCCCATCCAGAAATAACCGTTTTACAAAAAACAACAAAAATTCTTGTAAAAAGTATTTTGAAAATTTTAAAATTGGACATTTTTAAAATGTCCATTTTTCAAAAAGGGCGGGGGACTTTTGTTTTTCACTTTTTGAAAAACGGGCCGTGAGCATTATGCTTTAAATACCAAAAAAATAATTCTGAATTATGCTAAGGACGGTTTTTTGGGTTTTTTGGGGGGCCCGACGCCAAAATGGCGCTTTTTCTCCACTTTAGAGAAAAAAAACGCCAAATTTCGCAGCATAATTTCATTGTTTTCGTATTGTAACCTACCAACACAGCATATCTGGTAATAGTTGACCAAGTATTATTTTTGTAAAAGTAGAGAAAAAAGCGCCAAATTGCCTTAGCATAAAAATATTATTGTTGCGCTAAACGACAATTATACAAGCATATGTGGTGGTATCACAGAAAATATTATTCAAATAAAAAGTAGAGAAAAAAAGCGCCAAATATACGGGAACCCTGCGGGTTCCCCGTACGCCCCTCCGCTAGGAAATGCCCGCCCAAAGGGCGGGCATAACGACACGTAAATTACAAGTATTTTGTAGATGGGTTTTCCCCCATTTGAAACTGGAAAGGCGGCCAGGAACGCTTCCTCGCGGTTTGTAACCGAGAAGAAACAAATCTCGGCTACTTTTATTTTGGATTCTGGGAGAACCAACCAAAGAAT
>Ga0114959_10000651_pt1 | contig 32665 bp, 45 predicted proteins | sample C_130625_EF_Meta_FD_87317 | JGI IMG/M metagenome (GOLD analysis project Ga0114959, IMG submission 87317) | Freshwater microbial communities from Lake Croche, Canada to study carbon cycling - C_130625_EF_MetaG | ecosystem: Environmental > Aquatic > Freshwater > Lake | place: Lake Croche, Canada... | reverse complement strand
TCAAACGTTTGGGGTACACCAACGGTAGCAGTTTCATCAGCTAACACTTAATATCACTAAAGTAAAGAGGTCAAAGCCTCTTTACTTTTATTCTTTTCTGTAGTATAATAACCATATGGATACTGATAAATTAGTCGCACACTCGCGGGCACGATTCGACCATGCCGCTGCAAAACGAACTCTCAAAGAAAAATACCAAGCACAGTTGATTTTTGGCTGGAATGGAGGCATGTTTGAAACAACTCCTGAAATGATTACATTTTTTGCCCTATGTGGTGATAAATTAGTTGTTGTATTGGATATGTATGAAAATCCTATTGAAGTCAAAGCATCAGATCTACTACATATTATGCATAATAGATGGGAAGCATGTATGAAAAACTGGCATGCCGAATATCAAGAATTAAACAAAAAACGATGACAACTGGTGCGCTTATTTTTGCTTTTAATAATGAGCACATTGACTATCTTGCTATGGCGCGATGGACAGCCGCTAATATTTTACGACATTTATCGATTCCTACTGCTATTGTAACTGATAAGCAATTTGAACCTAAAGAATACGAACAATGTATTTTTGCCAAACCAGAAGGAGCACATTCAAGAAGGTTTGCTGATCAAGATACAAGTGTCACATGGTATAATGGTAATCGTGTTGATGCGTATGGCTTAACCCCATGGCAACAGACTCTGGTAATAGATGCTGATTATGTTGTAGCAAGTGATCAACTAAAGACATTACTGTCAATGCCACATACATTTGCGGCACATAAAACAGCGTATGATGTAGTAAATCAAGCTAATTTTGATGAGTTAAACAACTTTGGCAACTTTAATATGCCAATGTGGTGGGCTACTGTAATGATGTTTAGGCAAGATCCAGAAGTTGAGATGTTATTCAACGCAATGAATATGATTAAGCAGAACTGGCAGCATTATAGAAATCTGTATAAGATTTCAAAGTCCACATATCGTAATGATTTTGCCTTAAGTATAGCTTTGGGCATTATTCATGGACATACACTTGACCATACCGACATTCCATGGAAATTGGCTTCAGTTACCCCAGACCACACATTGACAAAATCAGCGACAGATCAATATCGTGTAGATTTTTTAACACAAGATCAAAAACCGCGATATATAACTTTATCTAATCAGGATTTTCATGCTATGGGTAAGAAACATTTAGGAGATATTGTTGCCAGTGATATCGGATAGAGGATATTTGATCCCTGCTATTGGTGATCAATACATTGAGTGTGCTAATAAGTTAGTTTATAGTATACGACAGTGGCATCCTAACGTTTATTACACTATTATCACTGAAGATATGCTTCCATATGGAAATCTAGATGGTTATGCTAATGATTGGCAATGTTGTTTGTTAAGCCCGTACAAACATACCATTAAATTAGAAGCTGATATGTGGTGTGCTAGTCCAATTGATCATTGGTGGGATTTATTTGCTACTAAGGATGTAGTTATTAGTCAAGGATGCAGAGATTTTTATGATAATACTGGAAAATCAAGGTATTATCGCAAGATATTTGATGATAACTACTTGCCTGATGTATATAATGCGATTACATACTGGCAGACAAGTGATACTGCTACTGAATTTTTTAAATTAGTTCGTAGCATATTTGAAAATTGGGAAAAGTACAAGATTTTACTAAAGTTTCCAGATGAAGTAGCCACGACTGATGTAGTTTATGCTATGGCTGCTGTTATAATGGGAGTTGAGCAGGTAACATTACCGCAGGGATTAGGCCCGACGATAGTACATATGAAGAAACATATGATACCTATTTTATCAAATGACTGGAGTAAAGAGTTAGTATGTGAACATACAAATCCTGGTATTAGAATCAATACAGTAGCACAATGGGGATTAGTTCATTATTATATCAAAGAGATGGCAAATGAATGAAGAAGAATTTTGGGCAGCATTACAGCCTATAGAGACAAAACCTGTATTTTATAGGCTGTATCATGATGAACAAGGATTTCCATTATTTTTTAGTCAAGAAGATTTGCCGGGTAAATATATAGATCTTGATCAGAGCACTTACAATACTCCACATACTCACATTAGAGTAATTGATGGTAAGTTAGTGACTCTTGATACAAATGTAATAACAAAAATAACTCCTACAGAATATGGAGTATCATGTCATCCACAAGATGTAAGCATTGTGGTTGACTCAGAGTTGCCCCATTTAAACTGGAATATAGTATGACAACAAGAATAGACATAGCAGAATTGGATGTAGTGTATCTAACTTATGATGAGCCTCAAAAAGAAAAGTTCTGGGCTCAAATAATAAACATGGTACCATGGGCTAAGCGAGTAGATGGAGTAGTTGGTTCAGATGCAGCACATAAAGCTGCTGCAGCAGCTAGTGAAACTGAAAGATTTATTTTAATTGATGGAGATAATCTTCCTGAAGATGATTTTTTTGATCTAATACTTGAATTTCCAGATGAACAATGGGAACAAGCTGTATATAGATGGAGAGCCAAGAATAATATCAATGGGTTGATGTATGGAAATGGTGGAATTAGCTCATGGACCCGTACTTTCATCAATAACATGAAAACACATGAGAATACTGATGGTAAAGTTGAAACTCAAGTAGAGTTTTGTTTTGATCCATTATACTGGGCTATGCATGACTGTTATTCAACCACGTATCCAGATGGATCACCTTTTCAAGCATGGAGAGCTGGGTTTAGGGAAGGCGTTAAGATGTGCTTAGATCGTGGAGCTAAACCTAGCATACAAAATTTTAGAAGTAGGGTACATCATCGTAATCTTGATCACTTAACTATCTGGCATAATGTGGGTAGAGATGTTGAGAATGGAATTTGGGCTATGCTAGGAGCTAGAATGGGTACCTATATGCTTATGATTAATCCATCATGGGATCATACCACTATTCAAGACTTTAATGCGCTTAAACTGATCTATGACACAATAGATGGACATGATCCAGAACAAGTTGCTGCTAGAATAGCGCCAGATCTAATTACGCAATTGGATCTTCCTATAACAATGCTTGATGAAACCGCAAGTAAGTTTTTCAAGAGACATTATCATAGTAATTGGCACAATCAAGGCATAATGGTTCGTGAAATTGATGTAATACGTAGGCAAGAAGGTTGGTAATTACTTAGTGCCAATTATCATATATCGTGTAAACCCTGAATCAGGATACACAAAGTCTAAACTACCATAATAATCAATACTTGTTAGTGGATAGTGATCAATAAAGTCATCTAATGTAGCTGAATGCACCACATGATCGTCATGTGGCATATCATTTCCCTGAAGTATAACTCTAGTTCCTTTAGGAATGGTATTAAACCAATCCATAGAGTCAAAATGCTCTGTGCTAGTGTTAATTATTAGGTCTGGGTTTCCAGGTAATGTTATATTACAATCTTTTGTATATGCTTTAAACTTCCATTCCTTAATAATCCAATTTTCATTGATCATATCAGCGATTTGTTCACAACTGGGATCTAAGTCATAGCTTTCAATACGATCAACCTTAAACTTTTCTCTACTTAGCAGCAAAAATCCAGTTATGCCATACCAGCCAGCGTATATGCGTGTTAGTTTACTATTCCATTCTAACTTCTCAAGCTCGCGGCATAGCCATAACTTACTATCCATTTGTCCATTTGAGAATGCGTCTTTGTTTATCATAGATTCGATAAATTTCTTGTTATGTGATAGCTATAATCTAAATAACCTTGATTAACGTATTCTAAATATTGATCCTTGCTAGTTATTTTTCTAATTAGATTGGTTTTAAATTTATCCATTGTAAAATTCTCTATAGATTTTGTATTAATGGTTTCGTATACTAATTCAGCTAATATTTCTAAATTAGGAATAGTTAAGTGATTAGCCCTGGGATCATACTTAGTAAATTCTACAAAGTCCATATACTTATACACTCCGATAATTTCGTTTGTCGTAATATTAGTGAATAGGATAGGTGGGATTAGAAAATTATCAGGGTGGCTAATATTGGGGATATGATGATCCCATGGTGCGTGTTTCAACATTATAAAAGTAGCATTAGGCTTTGATCTTGCTACATTACTTATCAAGTGTACATAACTTTCAAAGTTCATGGAAATTATATCATGTGAAGCATTAACCATCCACCATTCTATATGCTCTTTACTTTTATAATACCAGCTATTGTCAATATGTGGCCTAGTGTCTGGACCATGGCAGTATCCAGCCGCAGTTTCTGGATGATTTGAAATTTGAAAATCAAAATGTAATCTTCCTTTGGTGCTAGGTATATAAATGACGATATCATCGTCGCCGATAATGTTATTTTGTGCATCATTCATAAATTGTAGGGCGGCATATTCTGTACTACCACCACCTACTGCTTTATTGATTAATGGAATTTGTAACTTTTTTTCCAGCATTATTGCCCATGTTCGAGTACTTGGATCAATATTAGCACCAAAACTATCTCCGTATACTCTTAATGTTTTCATTGTCTATCCTTTGCTGTATATTCTACCCAGTCACCTAATTGTGTACTGCCATTTGTTATAGCGGTGGGATACGCTGAAAAAATTGTATCTAAAAAGTCATTATATTTTTTTGTAATTTCTTCTAGTGTAAAATTTATCATGGTATAGTCAGTGGCAAATATATTACTGTAAAAAAAGAACGGTGTTTTCCCTATAGTCTTAGACAACAAACTTTTAACTTCGTCAAGTTCAAATAAATTACATTTGACATATTCAACATCACATGTCTTAAATCTATTCCATAGTTCCTTAAAATGTTCTTCACTGCCGAAGTCTGAAAACAACAATCTTTGATTTTCTTCAATATTGCCATTAATATATTTGTAATATTGCTTAAAATCATCAGATTGTTTTTCTAGATACGCTGGAAAATCATTGCCATCCCAGGTTTCTTTAAGTTGTTTGATCCAGTCAAGTGATTTCTCATGAAAATCATAAAACACAAATTTCACAGTATCATTTCCATTTAGTATATCAAGGTATTTAAACCCCGATGCTGTGCCGAAGTAAGTATCACACTTTTTATCGCCATGAAAGTAATAGCGTTCACTGTTATATACCCAAATAGTAGGCGCAAGTTTTAATGTTTTTATCCATTTCTTTTGATTAGAGTTAGATACTAACTTTGTATTTCGTTTTATGAATGCTTCATATAGATTATCTGTATCTGATTCAGGATAGATAAACAATCTACATTTACGCATTTCTTCTGTAAAGTTATCTATCTTAATACCATTGGTAAACGCAGCTTTTAAAAATCCATGTCCTTGGCTAGTTCTAGTTCCTACTGTTGTGCCTTCGGCACCTTTCATCCAATATGGGGTATATCGGTCATGGAAGTTTTCTTCTGACCGTATATAGTTAGGAAGTTCTTCTGTTACTGTATCCCACCCACCAAATTTAGGAGATCCTATTTCTTTCCATTTGTTAATATTAATAAACATCATTTGATGATGTATTTCAACCCAGCCGGCTCCTTTCTCACTTTGCCAATCTAGTGTAAACGCCAGAGTAAAAAAATCTGGATTGTCCATGCTATACTTTTCAATTTGTTCTAGAAGTATATTGCTTTTGATTAGGTTACCAACTGATTGTATGAATATTAAATCATAATCCAAACTATCATTCATTGCGTCATCAATAGTCTTATAAAACATAACTTTACCTTCTACGATAGGAGTTATCATTCTTGAAGTTAGTGAAAAAGTTAAATCACGCACCTTGTTAAACAATTCAGTATGTTTATCAGCAACTTTTGCTTCATCAACAACAGCAAATTTTACTTTTTTGCCTTCAAAAAATCGTCTTGTATATACTACGTTCATAAACTGTAAAACCCTTTATCGTAATTGCCATGCACAATAACATGGTATCTAACTTCATTGCTGTTATTAATAACAATATGTTCTGTGCCAACATCTAACACTAGCCCAGTGCCAGCCTTGAATGGTACTATACCTCGATTCTTAAAAACAAAATGACATCCATCTGGATTATTAATAGCAATATTTAGAGGACTAAATGCTCTTTGAAATTTATTATCACTATGTGGCATAATGTATCCACCTGGAGCAAGACGCATAATACGCACACGATCAAATTCTGTAAACGGCAAACTACTTAAAAATTTATATAAGTTAGGTACACGCTCACACGCATCGGTCCAATGATATCCAGCTTCTGTGGCACTGCTAAACCCATACTTACTATAATGCTCTGTCTTGTGTTTATCAATACCATGTAGCGTTAGACTTTGCCAACCCGCATGCCCATAGCCTTTTTTCTTGTCTTGACTGCGATGATTGAAATATAAATCATCTACTGACTGACACTCTGATAACAACAATGCGGTATCAAAGTCAAATTTGATAGAATAATACGAGCATTCTGGATCATTATATGATTCTTGAAAGTTATCATATATTGGGTTTTTACAATCTTTGTTTTGATTATAAAACTCAAGTAGCTCAGATGGAAAGTTTTTAAATGTATTCATTTTAAATTTTTTTCTAGGTCAGGACGATATGGCAAAATTCCATTGGTTACATATTCTAAATATTGTTTTTTTGATATAATTTTTTTAATGTTATTAATTTGAAATTTATCGTATGTAATGTTGTCTGCGTTTAAATTTTTAATTGACGCATATAATAAGTTAGCCAAAATAGTTAGATTTGGAATAGTTAAGTGATTTGATCGTGGATCATCTTTAATAATTTCAGTCCAGTCACCATAATTAAAATATTTAGAATAAGGTTGATCAGTTTCAAAGTGGCTGATATCTCCAAGACAAATTGCTGGCCTTAGAAAATTGTGTGGAGGCACATTGTTAAAAATATCTCCACTATATCCATTATTGAATGCTTGTAGTACTACTATGACACACGATGGTTTGCTAAGGGCAAAGTTTTTTAATAATTGTATATAAGACTCAAATGTTATTGATTTCATTTTTGTACTTTTATTTACCATCCACCATTCTATGTGATCCTTATTTTTCCAATACCATTCATGTGATTTATCAAAAACTTTTAATTCACGAGTATAAATACTTGCTGTCCATGGACTATCCTCAAGTTGATGTTTAAAATACAATCTCTCTGTGCTGCTAGGCACAAAGACAATAATATCTTTGTCGCCTATTTTATCTTCTTCAACATCATTAATAAATGTGTATATAGAATACTCTGTACTACTACCAGATATAGCTTTGTTAACTATTGGTATTTCAAGTAAATCAGCTAACATCTTAGTCCAACTACCAAAATGGGGAGCAGCAAAACTATCACCATATACCCTTAGTGTTTTCATATGCTTTTTATTTCCCAAACTTTGTTTTTGCGAACAGGAGCAAGTATATCCATGTCAAAGTAATCTACAATTTCCGGAAAAGTTTCTTTCCAATCAGTTTGCCTATGCCTATCATGAAATTGTGTGTAATTTATCATATGAAGACATGTTTGTACATCAAACGGCATGATTAACTTAGCAACTCTACTATCTTTACCAAATTTAGCTATAACTGCTTCTTCTAATCCAGGTGGAATACAAGACATATTCATCTTATCACCTACAACTGGATGTGGATTTAAGAACCATCTAGTAAGATCCGTTTTATTGGATTTATACTTTTTAGAAAATTCAATTGACCAATCGGTGTATTTGTCTATATACCATATGTTAAATGGAGTGGCAGTAAAACTGGTGTTTATGGTAACATTATCATAGTTTAGATTAATATACTTTATTAGATTATTTTCAACTTGATGCCATTGTAATGGCCATCGCAGATAGTTAAAATGTTCGCCAATCCCATCTATACTAATACCTACATGAACATTTTTAAATTTTTTCCACAATTCCAAGGTTTCAGCTGATGGAAATACACTACCATTTGTTGTATATACAAGTTTAATGTTTTCTGGATGTTCCATTAATCTTAGCATTTTTAATTGTGTTTCGCCATTGAATGGTTCGCCCCCAAAAAAATGTACTTGTTTTGTCATATTGAAATCAATCATATTTTTAACAATTTCAATTCTTTCTTCAACAGTAGTTTGCCATCTATATGACGGTAATTTAGTTTTAAGAGTTTTTGTTTCATACTGTTGCCAGGTTGTGCTATTCCAAGTTCCACACATTAGACATGCTGCATTACAATCGTCATCTAACTGTAGTTCAACTTTAATAGCATCACCTAATTCATCTTCGTCGGTAAATATATCTTCTTTAGTGGCAAGTGTTCTAGGAGATGCTGTGCCCGATGATTCTAAGTCATAGCAATAGCCACACTCTGGTGTCCAATCATTTATTTGTCGTATATGTTTAAATTTATCTGTAAGATCTGGGTCGTTAATCTTAATTTGAGTTTCTGGAGTATGTTTAATCCAGCAACATGGTTTTACATTGTCATATGTAAAGTGATATGTATTAGTTAAAAATTTACAAAACATTGTCAATCCTTTTATTGATAGAAACATCAGTGTCGCAGTGGCATAAATTTACTGTACATTTTATAGGCTGAGTTACCCATGTTATGTTTTCCGGGTCATTGATTGAACCCAATGGACCGCCCACACAGCAATTGCCAGCAAATACTGTTCCGTTATAATCAATGTACAGCGATTTTAATCCTATTTCGCAGTCATATCCTTTAAAGTGAGTCAATCCACTGTTTACTAAATCAGTGGTGTTAGCATTTTCTATACTCGTACCATCTTGAAAGAAATAAGTGGCACCTAGTCCAGCAACATGTGGTATAGATAAATGTAACATTTTTCCTTCGTTTGTCGGTCTATTCTGTTCAAACCATATTTGTTGCGGAACATTATATACATGAGCACTAGTGTCCATTCCTCGTTTGTCTTGTATCATTACTGGTTCTATGGTAAATTTATCTATTTTAGATAACTTATCGTATGCTGCAACACATTGTTCCCATTGTCCAGGTAGCATTAATATACGAACATTAGTTGGTATTAAATCTGCAACAGCGAGTGTTTTTTCTAAGAAGTTTATATCAATAAATTGTGAATGCCATGATATTGATGCGTAATTTAGATATGGAGCCAATTCTTTCCAATATCTAACTGGTTTGGCTAGATTAGTTGTTACTCCAATAGTATGTCCGCGATCATAAAATAGTTTACAAATTTCAGGAAAAAATGGACTAACGCTTGGTTCACCACCGCTAACACTACAATGTATCCTAGGATACTTCTCAAACAACATTTCAAAAAATCTTAGCGCATTTGCCCATTCGTAATTATGATTTTTTCCCATGTGTAAGTTTGTAGCACAGTATGAGCAATGATTTGTGCATATATTATTAATGATCCATGTTAAATTTAACGGAGCATTACTTGGTTGCTCTATTCTAATTATTTTGTTCATTCGATCCACTTGTTTATATTTACATCACTTGAGCAACTACATATATCAATGTTGCATTTGATATTATCAGTCGGCCATATAATTTTTTCAGGTTTATTGATGTTGCCAATTTTGCCACCTACTAAGCAGTTACCTAGATATATTATACCATTTGGACGAACAAACAATGATTTTTTGCCTATTTCACATGTATATCCATTAAAATTAGTATATCCACGATTGACCCAATCACTAGCATTAGCTTTATTCACGATAGTGCCATCATCAAAATGATAATTGGATAATATTACAACTGGGTTTATCGGAGAAATTAAATGACTAAGACCTCTTTCATTATGATTCCCATGATTTTTTTCAAACCATTCTAGTTGCTCTTCGGTGTAAACTGAAGTGGTAGGATCAATGTCATTATATGCGATAATCTTAACTGGTTCAGTTATAAACTCCCATCTAGTGCTTAGTTCGTTGAACATTTCCACGCATTCGTCCCACTTTTCAGATAACATCATTACCCTAACTGTTACATTGATTTGTCTAGCGGCAGCAATTACTTTTTCTAAAAAGTTTTTATCAGGAAACTGTGGATGCCATGAAAAACAGATGTAACTTAAGTATGGTGCTATGTTTTTCCAGTAGCTAGCGGGCTTGGCGGCATTAGATGTACATCCAATAGTATGACCTGCTTCATAAAATGTTTTACAAATATCTGGAAAGAATGGACTTAGGCTAGGCTCTCCACCACTAACACTACAATGTATTCTTGGATATCTCTCAAACAACATTTTGAAAAATAGCTGAGCATTTTCCCATTCGTAGTAATGATTCTTACCTTCATGTAAATTAGGTGGACAATAGCTACAATGATTGGTGCATATATTGTTAATCATCCATGTAAGATGCATGGGTGCGTTATCAGGCTGTTGTATTTTGATTATTTTGTTCATGGGTATCTATGTTAATTTAAGACAGAATATATTATTCTAGTTGATTTGTAACACTATTTAGTGACTATATATTACCTTAATAAATAGTTTTATGATTACTTCATTGCCCAGCATTGCCATCCTAATAGATTGTTGGAAAAGCTCTATAACAAATAACATTTCAGCAAAATGTTTTGATAATATTATAAATTTCTTAGATACCACTGACAGTATCACCACAGTAGTGCTTGCGACTTACAATTGTAAGACAGATCGCAGTGATACCTCTCTTATCTGGACACAAAATAATATATCAATGTGTGCTAATTCAAATAGAAAAAAGATACATTGCTTTAAGGATGCGTATGACAATTTGTATATGTATGATAATAATAAAAATTATCCTTTAGAGCAAACACATCCTATTATACTAAATTATTTTAACTCAACAAAATATCAAATATCTATGAACTGGTGGTGGGAATTAGAATATTATCTGTCACTACATCCTGAAGTGAAAAATATATATTTTCTAGGCACTTCATGGGAACAATGTCTTCGGCACCGGCCATTAGGTTATGAATCTATATTAGAAGAAGGTACTGATCTTAATATACTAACTAATAAAAATTGTATTCTTTCTGAAATTCATTCTAATCCAACAAACATAGAAAATGATCATGAATGGCGGTCGCTTGGTAATGACATATATCATTACCAGCCTATATCATACAGTATCTAGTATCTGTATATTAACTATTTTATTAAATTTACTCCAGACATTGACATTCCATTCCTTGGCGTCTTTGTGAGAGTATGTGGCCGGCACCGTAATTGATTCACCATCACCAATCTTGTACTCAGATATTCTAGCCACTGGTATATAGCCTAAGGCTAATTCAGATAACTTCATATTGGGATTTTGTATTTCTGATAGTTTATTTTTTATCCACCAGTTATAAAACTTTACTCTATTCATATATGTAAGAGAAGGGCGTCCAAAATGCATGTAGAACTCAGCCGCAAACCTTGCTTGTGGTCGAACAGCATGCCGTCTTACAACATCAATATCATTTTCATTTAGTACACTTGACCAATGTTTACCTAATGTATTGTAACCTAGATACATCCAACCCCACTGCAAATCTGATCCAAATAAGAAAAAATCTTCCGGTCTAAGATATTGGTGTATGCCTGCTGGTAAATAATCAACTAAACAGGTACACAATCCCTGATCAGGAGTTTCCCAGTTTCTAAAGATAGCTTCAAAGTTATGTATTTGTTCATTCAACCTTAAAAATCTTTCGTGTAGATCAAAATTTTGTTGTTTGCCTGGCCATATTGTGTTTACTAGCTCCGGTTTGCCATCTGGATTATTAAAATATTTTGTATCTAATAATTGCTGCAGTCTGTCGCCATAAATCTCAAATTCTTCATGTAAATCATTGAGTACATCTTGATTGGCATGTAAGTGCTCCAATGATACAATGTCATCTAACGCAATATCATACATGGAGTTAATTTTTAATATATTATCTCTAAACTCAGCAAAATTTTCTTTGCGATCTTCTGAACTTAAGATTCTTCTATAGTTGGCTTGTATAGTATGATTGGCTTCTTGATTCTGTTTGATCATTGCCAACCATCTATCACATATGTCAGTATCCAAGATTTTAAATTTAATATGTAACTGCTCATTATTTTTATTGCTGGCTGTTACAACTAAACTTCGATCATTTTTCCACATTCAATGCTACCTTTACTGATTTTAGTTCTGGTATAATCTCAAATGTATCTTCATTGCGTAATGCATCTAATTTTGTTGTTTGTCTTAAGAAATGTTTAGCTGCTGACACATTGAAAGGCTTAGTTAATTCAAATAAGATGTGTTCAAACAATTTACTAATGTTAGTTCCATGCTTCTCATTGAATTCTGTTATAAAATTTTCCAACTTAAGAATGATTTCGTGTTTGAAGTCATCTGGCAAAATACTTACATGATAGTAAATAGGACTTTCTAACAAATTGATAAAGAAGTTATTGTGATTTTGACTTTTACGTTTTGGGTCACCTTTAATAACACCAATATCAACTAAATGTGTAATCATTTCAGGTAATCGAAACACATTGAATGCGCCTATAGTTAATCCGGGGCGAAGTATGATATTGTCCAATGTTGATAGTTTTTTCAGATTGGCTTCTACCTTAGTCCATACTGTGCCTGATCTAATTAACTCGGCTCGTTCTCCAATCTCATCAATACTGGGCCATATTTCTAACTTACCATACTGCCATTTACTCCAGTAGTCTACAATATTTTTCTTACCGTACTCTAATACAGAACAGTTAGTGTTATAACTTAATTTTACATCAAATCGTTCTTTAGCAACCAACATATCTAAAATTTGCCAATGTTCAGGCATAAGCAATGGCTCACCACCAGCAAAATAGATTCTTCTTACGTTGTCAATTTGATCATATAAGAAATCATAGTTGGTCTGATCACCTATGCCACCAATACTCCATACTTTTTCTTGATCAGCATAGCCTAGCTTAGTGGCATCGGGTACCCAGGCTGAGCTGTACGCTGGACCACAACTGCGACACTTAAAGTTACATAAATTACTAAAACGAAAGTCCCAATACTTTAAATCCATAGTAGTACATGTACCATCGGCTTCAGTAATATCAGGAATAGCATCAATCACATCTTGGAAATCTCTACGGTGGTATGTTCTTGCGCTTTCACCTGTGACTCGTTCACGGTCAAAACACTTGGAACATATGGGTGGCTCTTTACCTTCAATCATATCCTTTCGTATTGCTTTTTGATTATCGCTATTCCATACTTCTTCTAGTGTCATTGTTTTAAGATCACCTGAAAATACTTTATGCGAAGCGGTTAAACAACATGGAAGTACTTTGCCGCTAGGTTCAAAGGCAAGATGCATCCAAGGCACAGCACATATTGTTGAGCTAGCGTTCTCGGAAATAATTGGTATAATTTTAGTTTGTTCTTGTGTCATGAGATATTTTAAAGGTACTTATGTGTGTATATTTTACACGAACGAGATTAGGAAAACAACTTTTATTGAAAATTGATAGTAGATTAACTATCAATATTATTTAGCATATTCTCGTTAAATTTTGATTTAAGCCAATCGTAGTCATTTACTTTTTGTAATATTTGATCATTGCCTTGGTTTTCTTCTCCAAATTTTCTGCCAGCAATTGCTCCTGCTATAGCATATTTTCCAAAAGGTTTATCTGCACCTATTGTGCACCAAATGTCTAGCCGCTTTTCTGTTTCACGAACCATTTGTCGTTTTAGTACTTTGCCAGACAATTTAGCACATTCTCTGAATGCGCTGCGCCAAGTGCTAAACTCATCACTGTTAAAAGCAGTAGTATTGCTAATTTTAGGCATTAGTTTAAATTTATCGCTTAAACTTGTAGTCATATCTGTGTTGTTTGGATCAGCTGACATTACTAATTTGGTTGGAAATAATTTGACTCCACCATATCCGTACTTCAACTCATTCACAGGGTTAATGCTACGCCAAACATGTACACAATCTCGATCAAATAAGTTAGGTTGAAATTTAAAATCCCAATAGTCAGCTAAGTCAGCATCACCGTCAACTACATAAAACATATCAGTGTTTACTATAGCCGCTGCTTGTTTATGCGCTGCTACAATACCTTTCACGCCATTGACTCTTTTGGCATTAGGAGCTTTAGCTAATACTTTTTGCCAGTTAGCATCGGCATTTGATTCATTATAGCTAATAAACACTACATCTAATTGTTCAGGAAGATTACATTTGATATTTCCAACTACTTTAACACCTTCTGATTCATGTGGTACAATTTTTGCTGCCCAAACTTCTTCGTAGCTGTTGACCAATCTTTCGTCAACTGTCCATACATGTTCATATGCTAAATCATAATAAGGAATATGATCATCTATAGTATAATCAAGTACAGGCAATTCAGGATTATAAATTATTGTAGGACTAACATAGCCCATGTCTTTCGTAGGTTTAGGAATACCATTTGCTATTTTAAATTTAATAGCCCATACTCGTTCGTCAGTAGGATTGAATCGTTCATCTAAGTACCATACATGCTCATAATTTAATTCATACCACGGTATTGATAGATTGAAATCAAAGTCTATACTAGGAATATCAGGATTATATTTTAATCTATACCGTGGAGTAACATAACCCATATCTTTAACAGGCTTGTTTGAAATGCCATTTATAGCCTTAAATTTAACTGCCCAAACTTTTTCACCAGTTGGATTAAATCGTTCATCTAGGTACCACACATGTTCATAGTTTAACTCATACCATGGAATTGATAAGTTAAAATCATATTTTACATCTTTGATATCAGGGTTATATTTTATTCTAACATTAGGACTAATATAGCCCATTTCTTTAATAGGTTTAACAATTCCGTTAAGTAATTTTACTTTGATTGCCCAAACTTTTTCATTAGTTGGATTGAATTGTTCATCTAAATACCATACATGTTCGTAATTTAAATCATACCACGGTATGTTTATATTAAAATCATATTTTATATCTTTTATGTCAGGATTATATTTTATTCTAACTTTCGGGCTAATGTAACCCATATCTATAGGACTAATGTATCCAACTTTATCTTCATTGCTAATAGATGATTTTAGAGAACATTTCATAACCCAGATTTTATCATCGGTAGGATTATACACTGGATCCATATACCATATCATTTGATATGGTAAATCTTCTAAATTTGTTAGCAAAACTTTTGAGGGATCATTCAAAAACGGTATAGTATCAGGTATATCAGGATTTCTTTCCCATACGAGTTCATATGAACTAGTTAGTGTTACTGGCCAATGTCCCATAACTGTAGTCCATGTCTTATGGAAATATTTTGCTATCCATTTACCATTAAATTTCCAAACTATACATTTAATTCCTGGCGTAGGTGGTATATTTTCAATAGTTTTGTATAATCCAGTGCCTTCAAATTCAGGATTGACTATCAAAAATTCTTCATGACCAGCGCCTAATTGTGATAGTTGTCGATCATATTCTAGAAAGTCGCCTTCCCATTCAATTTTTGTAACTTCTTCTGTGGGTACTTGATAGATGTTTAGCATATAATACTATTTAACTACATATATAATAGTCTAAAAATATTTCGCAGTATGTTTCTGCCATTCATAGTCAGTAAGATGATCTATATTGATCCTGTAAAACTTTCTTATTTCGGTATCACTATTAAATTTTAACTCAGTTCTATTGTGAACAAACGGCCAATTATCATAGATTGATATGTCATATGTATCCCAAGTGTGAGTATATGTTAGCTCAGGTATCTTTTCTAAGTAAGATAACCATTCTCGTACTAGTGAGCAATCTGGTTGTAGTACATTATCAATTTTTACACCACATATCCAAGCTTCGGTATTCTTTTCCCAGTTATAGTAGTTTAATCTAAGAGATTGTCGCCCGGTGATAGGATGAGTCTTTAACAAATCAAATTCTTTAATATCTGTGCCAGGAGAATACCAACTTTGTTGTATAATTTTTACACAAGAAAGCAGACTTTTCATTTCAGGAGTAAGATAATCTATGGCATGTTCAAGATTTAACCAAGATGTTTTGCCTGACTTTGTTGGATTTGGATTTGACACAATCCAAAGACTTCTAAATGGAAATGGATTATACGATCTATTTGGTATGTCAGCATGCCATGGCATCTCACCCATTCCTAAACGTTTGGTGGTATTAGTTATAGGACTTAATGTCATCTCACCTTGTTCAGTATCAATAGACTCTACACTTTCTCTGGAATACGCATAATCATCTGGTTGCCACGGTTCGCCAAAGCGTAGACTAAATTCCGCATATTCAGCATTGGTAAATTTAACTTGTTTAAAGAATATTACTTTTCGTTTGTATATTAAATCACGCCAATAGTTAGTACTATATAGAAAAAACTCAGCTGGAGATTCTAACTGTACGATTGATCCCCAATTGCTGTGTATGTCAGTTATTTTCATGATAATCTTGCGTCTATAATAACGTTTATTCTGTCCTGATTGCTGCGATTTTCTAACCAATGTGGCACATGATTATTGACCCAGTATAATGAGTCACTTTCCAATATACATTCTTCGTCTCTAATCATAAAGATATTTTCTGTTGCGGCGGTAACAGTAAAGTGAAATCTATCATAGTAACTAAAATATTTTCCACTATCAACATGTGAATCAATAATAGATTTAGCCGATAATTTGCTAATAAAAATTCTACCCAGCTCAACTTTTGTTGCTCCTGTAGTTAATAACATTTGCTCAAAACAAAGTATCATTTTCTTAAAAACACCAGTATTAGCTCGTTCTGCTTGTACTATACCCATCCATTGATTAGCTTCTAATGTATCAAACTCAGTTGAAAGAGCTTTTAAGAATCGTAAATTTATAGATTCAGTAAATCTTAGCGCATGTGTTAGAGTTTGTCTGCCTGTATAGCATTTCCATAAATGATGATTAGCTGGATCAGCTAGATAATTTCTAACTTCGTCGCCTAATTCTTTATTTTCTCCTATTCTGAAATAGTTTAGATCACCGACAAATAGTTTGAATGGACTAACTAAGCTATTCATATGTTACCACCTATAGGAAGCAATCGTCTATGCTTTTGTTTTAGAAATGAACAACGTACTACTGTATCTCTTTCTGGTAACATGCGATTGTATAGTATTTGCCAGTAATTATTGTATAAGCATCTTGTTTTCGCAGGAACAATACATTCATCTACATATTTGTATCTTAAATTAAACACTATATCTACCAACCCAATATCATCAGCATCAATAAGTGAGTAAAACTTTAATCTACCCATGCCCTCATTGTATTCCATTGCTGCGGTTATCAATGAGCAAAGTTCATCTTTTGTATCATTTGATTTTACATCAGTAATATACCAACATGCATCATCACGACTTATATAAAATGATATAAAAGAAGTTATACCGCCATCTTCTTGTTCTATACCTAATGCCTTGTAACTAGTTAACCCTGATAGATAAGTATCAACAAATCGTTGATATAACGCATCAACTGTAAAAAAAGGTTTAATAAGTTCTCTGTATAATAAATTTAATTCTACGATTTTCATGCCAATCCTTTCAATTGCTTTATTACTGTATCATAATGTATGCCATCTACATTGGCTTCTAGCCTTTTGATTTGTGTTCTTCCTAATTCTTTGTATACTTCTTGATTAAAGTCTAGTATCTTTTCAAATCCATGTGTTTTTGATTTAGGTCTAGTTTTGTATAGTGTAGATAAAATTGAGTTCTTGCTGCTGGCAGAGTTTAGCTTATAGTTGTAACGATTAGTAACAAGTTCTTTCACTAAAGGATTTTCCAACCAATGTAATAGCAACTCAGGTGTATAACTAAACCATTCATTTACTAAAGGTACTCCAAATTTATGGGAGAACCGCATAGCACTGGCATCTTCATTTTCCCTAAGTGTATAATACCAATAACTATCATTAAGATTTACTTGTCTAGTAAGTAATGCTTCTCCACCCATGACCGCTGGAGCACCTAGTTTTAATACACTTCGGTAAACCATAATATAAGTTATCTGAGTACATTGTATTTGCTCACCAAACTCTTTAGCTTCGCCCGAATAGTAAAAATCTTCAATATCTATATCAATAATATCTAGTTTAACGCCTAACTCATTAGCTATTGCTTGCGCTTCAACTAAATCACTGGCATTATAGTCATTTTTGAATCTAAGAGTAACACAGCGTGGTTTGAATCCTGTTGCTATAAAATTTCTTAGTACTATTTCACTATCAGTGCCACCTGATAAAAATAATACAAGATCTTTACCAAAATCGCTTCTTACTAACTGAGCAGTGCGATGTAATTCGTCTACATATGAGCTAGCATCATATCGTTCTGAATCTATTTCTCCAACACTTACTGAATATTTTTCTATTGAATTTGTCCTATAGCCATAATCACGCCCGCCTATGCTGTATACAAGATGATTATTATGTGTGAAGTTTGTCATTGCGTTCTTGCCAAATTTTCTGTCTACTTTCTTTAGTGGCAATTAGTGGTAAGAAGATTAAACTAAAATCCCACTCACTTGACTTGCCACTTACACTAGATCCAAAATCATAGCTACTTGCTTTTTCATGATGGTTATTATGCCAACCTTGCCCCCATGTTATCCAAGCTAGTAATGGAACATTCTGGCTATTATCCTTAGTTTCAAAATTCCTATAACCCATATTTTTAGTATGACAAAATACATTAATGTTACTTTCCATGTATAAGCTTAGTGCTGCTGGTATAATGAAACCAAATAGCAAAAGTTTCCAACTAATTAAACCTACTATAACATAAGTCACAAGAATAATATAGTTATAATGCTTAGCTATCCATATGTGCATGGGATCTCTGACTAAATCTATTGCGTATTTAGGATTAAAGTATTTGTCCCAATCATGTAACCACATGTGCCAAGAGTACCACCGGCCCTTGGAGGGCGTATGGGCATCTTTTTCCGTATCACTGTATCGGTGATGACTACCTCTATGTACTGCTGCCCAGCCGAGCGGACTGCCTTGTAGTGATAAACAACTAATCCAGAGTAATATTGGTTTTAATACAGGCCTTATTTCAACAGCTTTATGACTAACATATCTATGTAGTACTACCGCAACGCCAAGCCCTTCTATTATGATCCAGCCAATTAGCAATTGCCAAAAGTTAGTCCATTCAAAATCAAAAAATGTAAGAAATAATATTGTACCTATCCATGCTGTAGCATGTATTGGATAGAGTATGTAGTACAAGAATGAATTTATTTTAGGCATATGGTATTTAATTAAATAGACTACGATGAAAAAAATAGTTGATTTCGCTACAAATTTTGATACGCATCTGTGGGAACAATATCAAGAATATCTTATTAACACAACCGACGAGCTTAAAGAAAATTATATAGGATTAGATCCTAGAGATTTTTTATCATTTCCAGTTGTTATTATAAATGATAAAATTGTATGTTTTAGTGCGTTACAAATTAGTGATAAACGTTGGGCAAAAGGTATTGGAAGATGTAGTACTAGAATGTGGATACATCCAGCCTATAGACATGGATTATCTAAGTTTGAAGGTGGCGATAAGTTCCTTAATACAACTTACTGCTTACCTATACAATTCAATGCAGCTAAATTAAATAATCTTGACTGTTTATTTATTAGTCGTGAACATAACTTGCTTGCGTTCAACAAATACTTGGAGTTAATTAAAACAAATTGCTCTATTGATTTTACTATGGAATCTTCAAAATATAATGTATGTGGTACTAAAGATCCTGTTCCTGAAAGTTGCCAACAATGGATTATGTTACATCATCTGACTGATGCTGGACCTAAACTTTGGTATAATAATATGTCACAATACATATTATAATTTTACTTGCTTAAGCCACTCATAATATTCAAGTAATCCTTGAGATAGATTAACATCGGGGTGATATCCGAAATCTGTCTTTGCTTTTTGTATGTTTAGTTCCCCTCTTATAGGAAATGCGGAGTCTCGTTCTTTAACTACTACAGTTCCTTTGCCGACTATTTTGGTTACTAAGTTGGCAGCTTCTAATAAAGTATGTGATTTGCCACGGGATATATTATATGTTTGATTTAACGAACGAGTGCTAGTGGCAGCTAACGCTATGCCAAATGCAGTATCACCTACAAATGTAAAGTCTAGCATTTCATCCGCGCCATTGACTATCAACTTATCATCACGCATAGCAGCAGCAAAAAACTTACTAATAACTCTATCTTCTACATCATATGGCCCATATACAGCACTAGGACGAACAATAGTATGTGCTAAGCCATATTGTCTAGTATAATCACGAACTAACCATTCGCCTGCTAGTTTCATTATGCCGTATTGGCCGATAGGTGCACATATTGCATCTTCTTTTATGCTACTGTTATTAAAATTGCCATACACCATACTTGAACTAGCATACACAAACCTTTTAATGTCATGTTTAACAGATAGTTCAAGTAAGTTTAATAATCCTTCACTCATAACTTTACTTCCAGCAGAGGGATTTTTGTTAACTACTTTTTGCCTAGGAAAACTTGCTAAATGTATAACAGCATCAATCCCCTCAAATAGCTTATCGGATAAAGGCTCTGTAATATCAGCAATAGTGATATTATGAGATTTAATTCTACATATTCTCTTAAACATTAGAAAATCTAATTCACGTTTTGGTATAATCCCGTAATCAGTTATATTATCTACAATAGAAACATTATGTTTTAGCCGTTCTAAAACAATAGCTACATTGTGTCCTATAAATCCCATGCCACCAGTAATTAATATGTTCATTTAATATGTTTCCACTTTAATGTCCAAAAAGTTTGATCTTGTTCAGTAAGTTTGGCTATTATGTTGTATCGATGACCATAACTCAAAGAATCTGTCATACGCTGCCATTCAGGAGGTTCTATAGCGTGTTTCATAACCCATTTTCCCATTTCACTTGTTTGCCATTCCCAAAGAGGATTCGCAGCGTAGATATCAGGATCTTCTACATCGCCTATTACAAATGTGTGTACTATTATGCCACTAGAAATTCGGTCACCATAGGAAATATTGATTCAAGTGCTTTCGCACAGGCTACTGCCACTTCCCTATGTTCTTTTTGTGTTTCTGGTCCACTTCTCAATTCTACATAATGTAGCCAACTTCTAAGGCTACCACTCATATACAATCTACTCAGGGTAAGTCCTTCTGGTAATACAGCACGAGCTTGTTCCTTAGCAATACCATTTGTAATAGCCCAATTATATGAATGTTCAACAGCAGAAATAACTTCTTCTTGTTTCCATTTCCACTGATCCATCAGATTCTGTTCTATCAAAGTTGATCCAGATAAAGCAATACTATTCTGACGATTTTTAGTATCTTGTAATCTGGTTTCTTTTAACTCCCATCCTAAATCAGCAACAGCATATCGTTGACTAAACTCTTGAAAACTAAAACTACGATGGCGCAATATTTGTCGTGCAATATCTCTGGTTATTTCAATTTCTAAACAAGCACTGACCATTTCAAGAGGTGACCAGTGTTGATGCTTAATGAGATAGCGTATTAATTTTTCGCTTGTGTCTGTGTTATTCTGATTAGCAGGATTGCTAACTCTGGCACAGTAAGCAACTAGTTCTTGGGCATTTACTATTCCCTGTGCTTCTAGTTCCTTACTGGGTTGACTTGATGATACTAATGTTACTTTCAAAGTTTTCCTAATAGTTTGTCGGTTTCAGGTTGTACTAACGCTGCTACACTTTTAATGTCTACTATAAATTCAACATCTTTGATCTCTGTGTCTAGCTCACTAAATGTTCTAGCAACTAGCTGTTCAAGATCATCCATATTTAAACCTTGTTTAGTGAGAGTATGTATATTGATTGTGCGTTGTCTACCATTAGTTAGCTTAAACACAATTTTTTTAATACACTCAAGTGGGACATCAGTTTTGTTAACTTCTTCAACAATAATTTCCCACTGACTCAGCAAATCATCCGTTGGTTGCATCGCTCACCGTTGTTTCTGCTTTAGGTGGACGACCACGCCGTTTTGGCGCTTCTGGTACAGGAGGTGTCCACGTGGCTTCTGCTGGGTTAACACCAGGTACCATACGCTCTGCGTCTTTTTTCATACGGGCAGCTTCAGAAATCATATTAGTAGCTTCTATTTCCATGCGTTTAGCCTGTGCCAACATGTTAGCAGCAATTGCTCGGTCACTTAAAACACCATCAACAGGAGCAATAAGATTTTCTGTTGGTTCAACATAACGATTTTGTGCTTCTGTTTGTTTGACAAGTTGTTCATCTTTATAACGAGCTTCAGCGGCACGTTTAACAGAAGGATCAACCATTCCACGAGAAGCTTCATTTTCTTCCATCTTCTTGCGAGCTTCTTCGCCTTTATTCATTTCATTGACCATCTTATTCATTTCATCTAGGCGCATTTTAGCATTACCACCTGGAGTCATAAGAACATCTGAACAACGAATTTTTTTAATCATTCGTTCATTATGTAATGTCTCTAGAATTGGACGACCATCTGGAAGTAATGAACGATGTAAAGCGTCTGCCAGACAATTTTCATTCTGTCCTACTGGACTTTCTACTACTCGCTGAATAGCATCTTGCCATGTGGCATTTAATACTTCAGGATAGACTACCAAACACATATGATCTTCGTTTGGTACTTCTCTGTATAATACGAGAACCTTACGGTCTCCGTGTTTCCCTACATGTTTAATCATTTGTGCCATTTTATACTCCTTGTGTATTATCGCTGAGTGGCTCAGCTGAGGCTTGCGCCTGTGCTACTACTGAATTAAGAAAAATTGTCAGCTTGTCATAGACAGCTCCAACTTGAGATAATTCTGCTCCCTGGAATGCTCCACGGGTAGCTGCTAGATCAATTATGCTGCGAAGAGCATCTAGATCTGCTACAGTAATTGGTTGTATAGGTTGATTTGTGTTTTCCATACAACTATTTAATACACATTACAACATGCTGAAAATAAAAATGCCCCAATTAAGGGGCATTTTGGTAATACTCACATTTCTTATTCTTCGTCGTATGACGCCCATTCACCATGAGTTGGATCAAATGAATCATTACTATGAACGATCCATACGGTATCACAATAATTCTCGTCACCAAATCCATCGAAGTATCCGTCTGTGAAAATAACTAGACGTTTAGGCTCAATTTCATTGTCTTTGAAATATTTGAATACACAATCTACATCAGTGCCGCCACCACCTTTAACTTCATAATCACAGATAGTGTCAAGATTGTCGCTGTTATATTGCCGTGGATTGTAAGCTTCTGTGTCCCAGGTAATAATATGAATCTTGTATGCTGGGAATGAATCCATAATACCTTGTACTTCAGACAAGAATTCTTTAAGCATCTTACCGCTAATAGATCCTGATGCGTCAATCGCAATGCCAATGTCAATCATGGGTTCTAATTTCATACCTGGCATAACAGCATCCATATCCCAACCTTTGCGACCAGTACGCATCCAAGTAAAGTCTGACTTGATAGTAGACTCAAGTTGCATCCGTAACAGTTCACGCCAGTTCATTTTTGGCTCTGTCATGTCTTCAATCATGCGCCGAACACCTGCTGGCAAATTACCAGCCTGGTCTGACGCAGCAGCTGCAGCAGCTAACACAGCTTCTTTGATTTCATCGCGGATAGCGTCTTTTTCGGCTTGTGTCAATCTACGTGGACCTTTGCTTTCACCGTCTTCATCGCCGTCACCATCACCGTTGTCATCGCCATCTAAGTGGTCATCAAGCAATTGATCAATAAGGTCTTGCATACTGATTTTGTCAGCATTTTGTTGTAACAAATCATAAACTTGTTCAGCACTCATGCCATCATATTTTGAATCATGTAAACAGCCCACTGTGGTGATTTTTTCACCAACCCGATGTTTAACCAAGTCAGCATTTACGCAATAGTCAGCAGCAACGTTGAATAATTGCTTATCACGACTACCAGCACGACCCATATGATCGTATACGCAATGTAATACCTCGTGGCCAAAAAGAAATTCAATTTCTTTTGGTCGTAGCATGTTAATAAAGCGACTATTGTAATAAAAGTGACGACCATCTGTAGCAGCTGTAGATAGCCACTCGTCGGCATTTACTAATTTAAGACGAGTAGCTAGGTTGCCGAAAAAGCTGGCACGAAGCAATAAACCTACACGGGCGGTGATAAGTTTTTCACGAACGATAGCATCAATTTTAGGATCCATAGGACCTAAAATGTCTTTAAGGCTTTCACCTTGTTTTTTGTTTGCACTAGTACCGGCAGTAGCCATGGTATAATCCTCAGTTGTTAATGTGTAACTATTATAGTAGCACATGAATTAATTGTCAAGTATTAAATTTCAATTTAAAAAATAGTAGTTCTTCGTCGTATTTTAAATATATTCGTCTATGTTTAAATTCACTATCCCATGCCCAGTGTTTGTTGCGGAATGGAAATATAAATTCAGTTGATGGTCCCCATGTTTCCCAGCACCAAACACGGACATTATTAAACAATTTGTCATATTCTACTGAAGCATATGTATATTTTGAATTCCATATAGGAGCTACAGAATATTTGTAATATAAGTGCCCGTTGTGTCGTTTATCAAGAGTTGTTATTCTATAATCCATTTATAGCCTAGCTAAGATTTAAATATTTCAGCACAAACCATGAATGTGCTGCTTCATTGAAGAAATCAAGATGAACTTCTCTACCAGATGAAAAGAAAGAATCAGTTGTATCCCAAGACATTGGTACTCTATGATCTCTAACAGTAAATCCAAGTTCTCTTTTAAGACGCCATGATATCGCAACTGTAGCTACTCCAAAGTCTTGTTTGATTTTCTCTTTGATACGATCCCAATCATCGGTATTTTGAAAGATAACTAGATTGTGTTTAATTTTAGTTTTCATGTTTGCTATGTTTTAATAAAAATATAAGATGCTTTTGTTCGTCTACGATAGTGTATGTTGGTAGAGTATATCCCTCAGAATCTGATTCAATGGCTACCCCATACACATCACGCATGTAGTTTTTGAAGCCAGATAAAGTAGTACCATCTGGGCTATATGCTCTCTGATCATGATATTCATCCTTGACAGATTTTAACCGTAGCCAATAAGATTTATTTCTACCAAGTACAGTATCCAATCTTGCTTCTGCGGAGTTATAGAAATCGTCGTTCACATTATGCCAAATTTTAATGAGTACATCATGTAAGCACTCTCGTCCATAAAAATTTTATCCATTAATATGTTCCAACCTTTACCTGATACCAAATTAGCCTCAGGTCCTCCGTAACTTTCTATTAGCCAATCATGAACATCTTGACTATAGCGAATCCGATATACTGAAGTGTCAATCCATTCTTTGGTATCATTATTATACCACTTCTTTGTAACACGGTTAATATCCAAATTCATATCTTACCATCCTTAGGCCACGGAAATGGTCTCCAGCCTAGACGAGCAAAATCAGCTAATACCTCGTCGGTGACTTCACCTTCTGGAACATATCCAAATCTTGGATCACCTTCAGTCAAACCATCATCAATGATTCCAGAACAGTAGTAGTCCATGTAATTTTCTCCATGGCCTCGTAGATCAGCCACCATACCACCTGCGCCACGCCAAGTAATACTCCAATACTCGTCCTTGAGTACACTCCATACTTCGTATGGTTGCCAGCGCATGTTACACATGGCAGAGTATATATTCTGGGCGTATGTATGATTTTGTAATTTAGCCATTATAATGGCATCATTTTTTATATCTTCTTCTAAATCATGATCCATCACGGTCCCCATCTCATTAAAAAGTTTACACGATCATAGTCGTTATCAAATTTTAACACCATTCCCTCTAGGTGGTCAATGCCCTGTGGTAAAATTTCTGTCATCCAGTTTAATATTTCACGTTCATTGGCAATCCACCACATTACATCTATAATCATTAGGCATAAGCTGCCATCTGTGAGTCTTGGTATTAATTGAAATTTCTTTTCTCTTAGGTTAGCTTTTTGAGTTGCCATTAGTCTATTCCATGAGCATAATGTTCACCAAACTTCAACTTAAACCAGGCAAATTCTTCGTCACCAAGTAAGTATATCAAATAACGTTTGTATACCAATTTGTGACCCCATTTTGCTACACCATTATTGCAAATGACATCATCGTCAACAACAAATTTATGGCCTTCTCCGTAAGTTTTGGTTAGCCAAACTCTTACTTCATGAAAATCTAACATAGCCGGAATCTCAATGCAATAGTTAAATCCAAATGCTGCTTTAACATTATCAGAAATAGCTAGGGTTTCATATCGTACTATTCTCATAACTCAACTTTGGTGGCGTTGTTAATACTTACATCAGTTTCTGATGGAAGAAATATCCAGTTATCATGAGTATGTGTATACGCTACATAATCTAAATTTTTGAATCGCTGTTTTACCGCATCAGTGTCAGTCTTATACATTTCTAAAAAGCAAATGGGACGATATTTTGCTAATGTTTCAACACCACCGATTAGAGCCAGATGCTCCATGCCTTCAATATCCATTTTGATAAAGTCAACAGGTTCATCAAAATAGTCTATCGTAGTGCAATTAACTAATTCGCTATCAGTTTTGGTCATGTATTGATTGTCTGATATACTTGGTGCTATCAACTCCAATCCACCAAAGTTGTTGGGAAGATGATAGTCAGGTAAATCAATTTTAATAGTATTATCAGGATCATCACAAACTGCAGCATGTACGCATTCAACATTGGGTAGTCCATTGATAGCCACATTACCACACAACATATAATAAACTTGTCGTTGTGCTTCAAATGATCTAATGGAGATCTTATCTCCAAAAAGTTTTGACATTGACACAGTATGCGTGCCGATATTTGCGCCAATGTCATAAAATTTAATACAGGGCTTTTCCAAAAGTAGTACATCTACAATTGACTTAATAAAGTTGATTTCCTCTTGTCCCCAAAAACCAGATTGCTCAATACTTCGGCCAATATACTGGTCATTGACATTAATAATCATGGGGCCGTATGTAGAATTAACTACTTTAGTTGGAATCACATTCATTTTTTTCTTCTATAAAGTTGGAGGGCTGTGCGAACACAGCCCTTGTGCTACTACCGCACAACCCTCCGTGACGGTTACGATGATGCGTTAAGGATGTACTTGCCGAATTTCTTGTGGAAATCGTCAAAGTTCTTCAGTTTAGATGGCTGAAATGGGAGATTATACACGGTCAAGGCGATCCTTGCACCCATAACTACCAACTCAGTCTCAAAGTTCTTCATCATGTAGGCGAAGAAGAAATCTGACATAGCGTGAAACTTTTTGTCATCAATTTTCTTCTCTACAGCATCTTTCAACTCGTAGCACATTGAAATAACCAATGAGTACATGGCTGAAATTTCCTTAACATCAAGGGTTGTAACTTTACCTGACAAAATATCTTCAGGCTTAGGCATACGACCAGAAATCTTACGATGAGCGTTAAACTTGATAGCAAGACCTTCGCCAATAGTACCTGAAATCAGGTTAGTAAGCGTTTCTTCATCAGTTGTATCATCTGACAACAGTTGGCTCACGAAACTCCATGAACGAGGAGTTGGGAAAGCACGACTAGCCGACTTGCTGTTACGTTCTGCCAAGTCTTGCTTGTTAGAACCAAGGTAACCGATAACATCTTTGTGCTGTTTATGCAACACAGCCCAATCTTGCCATGAAGCAAAATCTACTTTCAATTCTTGATGAATGAAACGATTTGCCAGTGGAGTAGGCATACGATAAGTAACACCTTTGTCACTTTCACGATTACCAGCTGCTACCATAACAACGTTCTTTGGCAGTTTATACTTACCAATACGACGGTTAAGAATCAACTGATACGCAGCAGCTTGTACGCTAGGCGCGGCACTGTTCATCTCGTCAAGGAACAGAACAACAATTGGATGCTTGCTAGATTCTTCTTCATCAGGCAAGTCGATTGGTGGAGCCCAATCCATTTTACCAATGTCACGATTATAGAACGGGATACCACGAATATCTGTGGGTTCCATTTGACCTAAACGAATGTCAATCATTTGGCCGCCAAGTTCATTGGTAATATCTTCTACCAATTCTGACTTACCAATACCTGGAGGGCCCCACAAGAAAATTGGGCGTTGATGTTTGAATGCCGCTAACAATGAGCGACGGGCTTGTACTGTATTTACTTCACGAGTGTCCGACATGGGCTGTGTTTCCTTAAAAGATTAAAATTAAAAAGTTATGTGATTTGTACTGAACTGATATTATAATACTACTTTAATTAATTGTCAATTGATATTTGCAGTTGTGTTGTTTTTGCTACAAAATTTCGGTGACAACTAAACTAACAAAGATATTGTAGCTGAGTATGAATTAATTGTCAACTGAAAATTTAATATTATCTGCCGCGACCTGCGCTGCGTGTGGGAGGCTTTTTGCCTGGTGTGATGGATGGTGCTTTCTTAGCTTTCTTGTCTATTACAGGAGTTCCATCTGGTTCAATGTGATGGATACCACGTTTCTTGTCTAGTGCTTGTTTAAGTAAGTCTGATGTTTTGCTCATTTTTGAGCCTTTACCAAAAAGGATATATAAAAGGATCTCGTTCTCGTAATTCTTTAAGCCGCTTCTTAAATGCTTTTTTTTCTTTGTATCTGAAGTACGGGCGTAACATCCAATTAATAAGTTTTCTCATATATTACCTTTTATTTTTGGCTCCGCGATTTGGAATCGAACCAAACTAGCTTTCGCACAGATTAACAGTCTGCTGCCACACCTTGCGGCTCTCACGGAATTGATTTTAATATGTCTTGCCATCTTATGATGACACTTTTATCGTAATTTTGATATCTATTCTTCTTTCTATTTACTATAGCTGGTAGGTATTGTAAATTTTCTTGATGATGTTTACCACCTTCACTTATGGCAACAATATGATCTACTTCGTAACCATTAGGACAGTTTTCATAAATTATTCTAATTAATTTTCTATCAGCATCATGAGGTGTCGCGTCATACTTTCTTGCTCTGTATGCTTGAACTGCGTCAACTCGTTTTGCTTTTATTTCTTCTTCGGTATATTCTTTCCTACCAACTTTATCCCAGTACTCAATATTTTGTTGACTCTTTATTTGTTTCTGCTCATCGGTTGGTCTCCAGCCCTCTTTTCCAGATAATGGATGCCCGTGGATTTCATGAAACGCTGCCATGCTTTTTGCTCGTCGTTCATTAACTTCGGGAGTCCATGTTCTAGAATTACCACATTTTTAGAACAAAATTTTCCATTCATGGTGTGTTCATTATTACATTTTGGGCAAATTTTATTCATGCTATATTACTTATGATTGGTGCCCCTTGACAGAATCGAACTGCCGACCCCGGATTACAAAACCAGTGTTATGCCATTTAACTAAAGGGGCATTAAATACTATTATACTACAGAAAAAAAGCAGAGTCAACTATTATATTGACTCTGCCGGCTCCACCACCTCTTACGAGGACACTACAGGCACTGCTTCGACGAACCCTTTGCGAGATTTAACAATACGAATACGATTTTTAATTTTAGCTTTGTCTTTGGGACGACTTGACTTGCTAAGTAATTCTTCTAACTGATGTACATTCAAAGGACCTAAACGAGCCTTGCCTGTTTTAGTTTTCATTGGATCTGCTATTTGATTTCTTTGATTTCTTTGATTTCCTGTTGCTGCCATGTTATTTCCTTGATGTAATTACTTATATTGTATTGTTATGGTAGTTAAATTTTAAATACACTGATTGCCAGTTAATAGTTGTTCTGTAAATTTATCAACCGGTATCTTAACTCGTGAGTTTTCATTGATATAAAAATCATCAAAAAATAACTCGTTGTATTCTGGTATAAGTTCATATCCAGTTAGTTTTGGTCTGGCTTCCATGTCAGGCCAAATCTTAAATAATACAAATGCTTTCATTGCATAGTTATTCATCCAACTATGGGGACCCATAAGTGCCTTTTCGTATCTAACCCAGTGGCGTACATCTGTGTCCAATAACCAGGCTAACCATGCCTCGGGCGTATAGCAGAAAAAGTTAATCACTGTAGACGAATTGCGATGCGACATTTCATATACCGCTGTTTCTGTTGCGCTGGGTGATTCACCAACATACAATCCATACTGTGGAGGAGTTGTTTGATTATATTTTCTATATGCGTTAATGACAAGATCACCTGCGCCTTTAATACACAGATAGTCATGTTGGAAATGCTCAAACATTGATACATTACAAATATTTGAAATGTTGGTTTTATAATACGGCTCGCACGGATTGTTAGTCGCTCGTATACGAGTAAATCTATCAACTGCCTGATTGAAATCAACATTGACCCTGTTACATTTGATTCCGTACTTGGTCGCAAATGAGATGGCATATTGTGTATCATGTTTGTTGACAATTTCGTCCTTATATATGATGTTTGTTATTGCCACTTCAAACGGTATTCCAGCTTCTAAAAATGATCTTGCTGTTACTTCTGAATCTATACCACCTGAGAGTCCTACTAATATTGGTCTATCGAATGTTTCACGGATTAGTCTGGCTGATCTGAGACATTCATCTTTAAATGATGTAGGAATATAATTTACTTTTCCCGGAGTAAGCCAGAATTTTTGATCTTTGTCATTAAAATTGTAAACTCCATCACCCCATCCAAATTTCAAATGATTTTTGTGTGTATAAAATTTATTCACTAAATATTTCCTCTAATGTTTTATCTAACGCTACTGTAACTATTAATCTAGGTTGTCCACTTGTATAGATTGTATGGGCACAATCAGTACAAACAAAAGCACTAGGCGTTAATAGATCGGTAACTTCTTCAGTTGGTTTACCTAGGAATTTCCAACGTTCATCAGGTGTAGCGCCTGGAATAGCTTTACTAACGTAAGATTTTCCGGTGATAGTGGTAAATGGATGATCGATTAATCGTTCATCACCCCATTGCATTGTATCCCACCAAACCATAGGATCCTTAGGATTGCCCAGCACCATTACATTGAACCTAGATTTAATTTTGAAAGTATTTTCCTTGGTAAATTTCGCATCAATATGCGGATTACCTCTGATTAACTCTTTTGTATTGCTAAGAAATACATTTATACCATAATAGCTAGTATCACAATTATATTCCAACAAAAATGATCGTAATTCCCTACCGGGTAAACTTGCTTGCCACTCTGCTTGACTTTTAGGATCACTTTGGGTTATATCTAAATCATGAAAAAAGATATCGTTATATCGGTGTTGGTATCTACTGAGTATCCAAGTTATTGCTGCGCTACTAAACTTAAATTCTGTTTTGTGATAGAAGTTATTCATTTTTTCCAATAGATACTAAGATCTTCTGGCATAGTGTGGATAGACCTGTCTAGCAGTAAATTGATATTGTCGTAACTATCATTGCCAGTCCAAGGAGCACCTAATGCTAATGTAACTTTAACTTCATTAGCAGTATTTACCATGCCATGCGGCCAGCCTCCATCCATGATAAATGCTCCATCTACATTTGGGGCAGCTATATTTCCTTTATCAGTTATAAAGTAAAGGGTATCGGTTCTGCCTTGTAATACAATTCTAAATTTGTGTTGTCTAGTGTTTAGCTCATGTGGATCACAGTCTATATGTTCATAGTTTGAAAAATTTGGTTGTGTAATCAACGCCATAACTCTGGCTTTTGTTCCCATCCATGGAAATATGTATTCATCAAACCAGTCAACGATAATTTTAGGAGCATGGTCATTCCATTTAAAATAACCCGGAATGCTATTGGATGCCACCATTCCGCCTTTACTCATTAAGGGTATCATTAATGTATTGCGATATTCGTCCCAAAAACTAAATTTTTCAGGAATATCTAAGATTTCTGTTGCTGCGGTGTATTTGTCTAGTAATGGAAAATTTACTTCGGCAAACATTATGTTATCCATTAGTCTTTTCCGCTGGTTAATAATAAATGAACTCGGCATTTAGATGAATCGTTGTAAAATGCGTGTTCTATATTTATTGGATCTAAAAACCAAACTTTTCCATCGGACGGCATGTGTAATTTATATTTCTCATCGGTGTTAGCTAGTATCCAATAACATTCTTCGTTTGTTACAATTGGAATGTGGTACCTTGAGGTTGTATGATAATCACGATGTGGTGGTAAAAATTTTCCTGCACCTAGAAAAGATAATTGGCACCTTCCTTGAAATACACCCGAATGTTGATTGTAAATGTCTTTAATTACTTGCCCTATATACAAATCTTCGGTTTCGGTTAATTGCTCGACAAAATCAGTTTCGTTGATACCTATTTGTTTAAGTATATTATGTGATGCTGAATAGTTATCCCAACGATTTTTACCGGTTAACCCGGGCAAATGTGTAAGATTAATAGCAAAGCGAGAATCATCGGTATAAACTACATCTAGTCTGGTTAATAACTCAATAAAACTATCATTTAGTTTTTTTTGATCTACGGTATAACTTATAGGATAACAATAAGGTGCTAGAGAGTCAACGGTA
>Ga0114959_10000649_pt1 | contig 32712 bp, 30 predicted proteins | sample C_130625_EF_Meta_FD_87317 | JGI IMG/M metagenome (GOLD analysis project Ga0114959, IMG submission 87317) | Freshwater microbial communities from Lake Croche, Canada to study carbon cycling - C_130625_EF_MetaG | ecosystem: Environmental > Aquatic > Freshwater > Lake | place: Lake Croche, Canada... | reverse complement strand
CGGCTGCCGGCCTCGCCAGGGCTATGATGCGCCGGCGGGCCGGGCTCGCCGCGTTATTCGGCCTTTGGGCAGCACCGGCTGCCGCAGCCAGCACCAGACGCCGGCGCCGTTCTAATACAGCTGTCGTGCTCGCGCCGCGTGAGTTCGGCGCGCGTGCGCCAGTGCCCGATCGGACTATCGAGCCGCCGGCGCAGGCGCCAGGCAACGGCCAGGCCTTCGGCCCCGCCATTCTGCAACGCAGCCTGCCCGGCCGCAGCCCGGCAGAGGGGCCGGCACCGACAGTGCTGGAGGATCAGTTGTTCAAGCCGGCGCCAGGTGCCCGACTGAGGCTACCTTTTTCCTTCTGACATCAGCGGCACGAGGCTTTCGCTGGAGCCCGGTGCCCGAAGAAGCAATAGGCCGCCGCAAGACTAGAGCAGTATCCGTTCAGGCGGCATCGTCTGAACGGATATTGCTCTGGAAAAGAGTGTTTCTGGAACAGCTTACCTCCGGTCTGATGGATCACAGCGTGATCCATCAGACCGGAGGCTGCTCTAAACTGTCAGATCACGAAGTTCAGCGGCTCCAGCGCTTGCCGCCTTACCCCAGCCGCAGCGGCCCGCTTGACGAGGTCGGCGAGGCTGATCTGGCTGAGATGGTCGCGGCAGAGCTGCTCCAGCTGCATCCACAGGGGCTTGACCACTAGGTTGTGCAAGCGGCCGCCGACCAGCACCTCTGCCCCTGTCGGCGGATCTTCCGCCAACGCCGCAGCGATAACCTCGGCCAGCAGGATGTCACGGCCAGGTCGCCCGAGCCGATATCCGCCGCGCGGTCCGCGCACCGACACCAGGAGCCCGGCGCGCGACAACGCCTGCAGCACCGGCTCGATTCCCCTTCGGGCTTGACCGAGACGGTCGGCGATATCTGCCGCGTTCACCGTCTCGGTCCGGCTAGCGTGAAAGGCGACGTCCAGCATGATGGCAATGCCGGTCATCGCGCGTTCGCGGCGAAGCAGCATGGCCCTCTCTCCGGACGTACGCCGGCCTCAGCTGTTGGTGAGCGTCGAGGCTTCCGGCCCCTTACGCCCCTGCACCACCTGCATGACCACGGACTGCCCTTCGCTCAACGGCGGCAGGCTCGAACGCTCAAGCGCTGTCGCATGGACGAAGACATCGCGTCCGCCACCCTCGGGCGAGATGAAGCCAAAGCCTTTTTCGGCGTTGTACCACTTCACCGTGCCGCGCATTTCCTGCGCGTCGCCCTGTGGCTGGAAGCCACCGCCGCCACTGCCGCCGCCTGGACGCGGCGGACGTGGACCAGCGCCGAAGCCGCCGCTGCGCGGAGGGCCGCTGGGCCCTGCCGCACCCGGCTCGCCCGGGCTGGTGATGGCCGTGACCTCGGTCACCTGTTGGCCCTTCTGGCCGGGACCCACCCGGACCTTCAGTTGCGCACCAGGATTAACCGCGTCGTTGCCGGAGCGCTGCAGCACAGAGACGTGCAGGAAGGCATCGCCTGAGCCGTTACCGAGCTCGACAAACCCGAAACCTTTCTCCGGATTGAACCACTTCACCGTTGCCTCGATCTCCGGCCCGGAGGCGAAGACTGATGGCCCGCGGGAAGCGGGCATACTAGGCGTCGGGAAAGCGGGCGGGGCACCCCAGCCGCCTCCGCCGCCGCCAAAATCTGGGGTGTCATCGTCAAAACCGCGCTTGCGTGGTCGGCGGGGGCGCCAGGACTCGTTCTTCGCCATCTTTTACTCTTCGGTGCTCCTTGCGGCCGCTACGACCGGAATGCCCGGGCGCGCGACAAGCTGAATCTGCGTGCAACCCGAACGGCCCACGTGATCCTCAACTGACTCATAGCATACGCGATCGCGCCGGTTGCGCCAGGGTATGGCAAGGCGCGCGGTCAGTTTTTCTCCAAACTTTCTGCAACCCGTCACTTTGGCGCATCGTTAAGCATGCCGTACCCCTCAGGGCGCGCCCAATTCCTCATAAAGCAAAAGCGCCTCCGGCGCCGGTCCCCGCCGCTCGCTTAGCGCCACGATCTTCAGCACCCGGACGACGCCCCGCTCTCCCGAGCCGAGGGCGAGAGTCAGCACATCGCCGGGCCGAACCCGAGCATGCGGCTTATCTGTCGGCTGGCGGTTCAGCCGAACCGCGCCCCCGCTGACTAGTTTTATGCAAAGACCGCGGGTGCGGGCGAGTCGGGCGTGCCAGAGCCAGACATCGAGGCGTTGCCAAGCCTCGGGATCGCTTGGCGGTACCTGCAACCTAGGGCTTTTGCTGCTGCTTCAGGCGCAGCAGCACCGCGAAAGGCGAATCTGGATCAATGCCGCCTTCACCCTGAGTCTTGGGGGCCTCGGCCCGCAGAACGCGTTCCTCGCGCGGCCCGCGTTCACCGCGTGAGGGCCCGCCATACCGGTCCCCGCGCGGTGGGCCGCCGGACCGGTCGCCGGGTGGGCCATTCGGGCGGCGGTCCCGTTCCCACGGCTTGCCGCCGCCCTCGCGGCCATCCGGTCGGCCGGGGCGTTGCGGCAAGGATTGCTTGCGCAACTCTGTCGGAATCGGCGGGCCGAAAAAAATCATCGCGGCGCTGGTCGGCGGCGGCAGCGGTGCGGCCGGCGGCTGGCGCGGCCCGTCGCGACGCTCGCGGCCATGGTCGCGCACGCGTGGCGGACGCCCGTCATGACGTCCCTCGGCCCGGTCCTCTGGGCGTGCCTCTGGGCGTGCCTCTGGGCGTGCCTCTGGGCGCGCCTCTGGCTTTCCCTCCGGTCGTGGGCCGTGCCGTTCCGGCGGCTCGCGGCGCGGCCCACGCTGCGGCGGGCGTTGTTCGTCGCGGGCTGGCGCGGTGTCGCCCTCGGCGCGCGGGCCGCGCCGCAATGGGCGGCCCGGTTGGTTGGGGCGGGGCGCGCGCCCGGGATGCTGTGGGCGGAACTGCGCCACCCGCAGCGGCGCCGGCGGGCCGTATTCGCCCTCGGCAAGCGGCGTCGGCTCCAGGAGCCGGAAGCCGAGCGCGGTCAGAGTAGTGCCGAGCGAATCGCCCTTTACGCCAAGCCGGCTGGCGAGATCGCCGGGCGGTGGCGCCGGCGCCCGGCGGGTCAGGAAGCCAAGCTCGGCGGCGATCCGCTCGGCGACGTCGAGGCGAAGCAGGATGGGCCCAGCGGGCATCCAGCCCATCGCCTCAGCGAAGCCCCCGGGCCACCCCTGCGGCGGCACCAGCGGCGCGCTGCCTTCGCCCGCCGCCGGCTCGCGCCGTTGCAATGCAACGAGGCCGGGTGCCGGAAGAGGGGGGGTCTCGATATTGCGCGAAAGCGCCCAGATCTGCGCCCTGAGCGCCATCGCACGCGGCTTTAGGGCTTCCGGCACGAACAAGGCGAAGCGCCCGGCGCGCACGCCGATCGCTTTGAGCTTCTGGCGCAGCTCCGGGCCGATCTCGCGCATCGTGCCGCCCGGCGCGATGCCGAGATGCTCGCGCAGCAGGAAGGCCGGCCCACGCAGCGCACCCTCGGCCTCAGCTTTTTGCTCAACGCTCGCAATGATGGCGAGTTCCTTGCCGACAAGTCCCTCGACATAGCGGGCCAGCCGCACGCGGACGCGCTCGCGCTGCGCCCCGTCGAGAAATTCCGAGGGCAGCACCTCGACCTGTGGCTTGGCAGGCTCCGATCCTGGCCGCAGCCGCGCAACCTCGGCAGCCTCACCGCTACCGTTGTTCCAGGTGAGACGGTGCGTACCGGTGAGGGAGAAGGCCTCATCGCGGGCGATTTCGACCGCCGCAACGCGCCGGGGCATTTCCTCTTTCAGCGCGCGGCGGGCGGCGCGCAGGATCAAACGACGCTGCTCCTCAGTCTCCGCCTCGGCCTCCGGGTGGAACACGAAGCCGGCGACTCTGCCTACGGGGTGGCCTTCGACGATCACCTCGCCCTGGCGGGTCACTGCCGAGAGCAGATCTTCTTCGTTGGTCGTCTCGTCCAGCCGGCGGATCAAATGCGCGGCACGGCGGTCGACGAAGCGTGCGGTCAAGCTCTCGTGCAGCGCGTCGGAGACGGCGTCTTCCACGCGGCGTGCTTCGGTCTGGAAGCCGGCGGCCTCCCGCAGCCAGTCGGCGCGGGTGGCTATGTAGGACCAGACGCGGATCGAGGCGAGCCGCGCCATCAAGGTATCGAGATCTCCCGCGGTATTGCCCAGTCCGGCAAGCTGCGTAGCGATCCAGTCCTCCGGCAGCACACCATCTTCCGCAAGGTGGCGGAAGATGCGACCGCACAGCACAGTGTGGCTGTCATCGGCCAGCTTGCGGAAATCCGGCACCTGGCAAGCTTCCCAGAGCAGCCGGACCCGTTGCCGTCCGCTTGCCAGTGCACGGACCTCTGTCTCGCGCGCTAGCATCGACAGAATGATGTGATCATCCGCGTCGTGCCCCTTGGCGAGGCCGGGGACGGGCGGCGGCGCGCCAAGGCTGTCGAGCAGCGCATCGACGCTGGTAAAATCTAGCTCGCTATTCCGCCAGGCCAGGGTCTGCATGGCCTCGAAGCTATGATTCTCGATCTTCTCGATCATTTCCTGGGGCAGAGGCGGGCAGTCGCCGGTGGTGCCGAAGCTGCCGTCGCGCATGCCGCGGCCGGCACGGCCGGCGATCTGTGCCGCTTCCTGCGCGTTGAGCGGCCTGGCGGCATGGCCGTCGAATTTCTGCAAGGCGGCGAAGGCCACATGGTCGACATCCATGTTGAGGCCCATGCCAATCGCATCGGTCGCCACCAGGAAATCGACCTCGCGATTTTGATAGAGCGCCACCTGGGCGTTCCGCGTGCGCGGACTGAGCCGGCCCATCACCACCGCGCAGCCGCCGCGGCGACGGCGAATGGCCTCGGCAATCGCGTAGACCTCGGCGGCCGAGAAGGCAACCACGGCGCTTCGTGGCGGCAGCTTGCTAAGCTTGAGCTGCCCTGCGTGGGTCAGCTGAGAGAGGCGCGGTCGCGTTTCGATCTCAGCCTGCGGTACGAGCCGATGCAGCAGCGGGCGGATGGTCTCGGCACCCATAAACATGGTCTCGACCATGCCACGCGCATTGAGCAGCCGGTCGGTGAAGACATGGCCGCGATCTGGGTCGGCGCAGAGCTGGATCTCGTCGACCGCGATGAACTCGACCCGACGATCGAGCGGCATCGCCTCAACCGTGCAGGCGAACCACTTGGCGTCCGGCGGGATGATCTTTTCCTCGCCGGTGATCAGCGCAACGTGACGCTCGCCCTTAGCGGCCACCATGCGGTCATAGTTTTCGCGTGCGAGCAGGCGCAGCGGAAAGCCGATGATGCCGCTGGCATGCGCCAACAGGCGCGTGATGGCGAGATGGGTCTTGCCGGTATTGGTAGGGCCGAGGATGGCCTTGACGCGGGCATCGAACATGGGGGGCGGCAGATCCGGCTCAGGACATAGACCCATTGGGCCGGAAAGGACCGATTTGCAACCGGGCGGCGCGGCGGGGTATCGCGCTGCGTGCCCGCCCGTTTCGCCCTCCTTTTCGCCGCGGAGTTCGCCGCGCTTGGCATTTTGATGCCGTTCCTGCCGGCGGTGCTCGCTGGGCATGGGATGGGCGCGAACGAAATCGCCGCGCTGCTCGCCACCGGCTCAGCAGTGCGGCTGCTGGCGGCGCCGCTGCTCGGGCGCGGCGCCGACGGCCTGGGTGAGCCGCGCCGGATGCTGGTTCTGGCGACCGCCGCAGCGACCTTCACCGTGTGCGGCTATGGGCTGGGCGGTGGCTTCCTCGCTCTGCTCGCGGTCGCGGCGCTGCACGCCATGGTCAGCGCGCCCATCATCCCGCTTTCGGATGCGATCTGTCTCGCGGCTACGCGTCGGGAAGGATTCGATTACGGTCGCGTCCGCTCGGCTGGCTCGATCAGTTTCATCGTGGCGGTCGCCCTGGCCGGCCAGGCGGTGGAGCGGCTGGGGTTGAATAGTATCGTCTGGGGCGCCGCACTTTGCTTTGCCGCCACCGCGTTCGCAGCCTCCCGCCTGCCGCCGTTGCCCACGGCGGGCGGCAGGCATGGCGGCTTCCGGGCGCCCTTCGCCGATGCCGCCTTCCGTCGTTTGCTGCCGGTCTCCGCGCTGATCCAGGGCAGTCACGCGCTGTTCTACGGCTTTGGCGCCCTGTACTGGCAACAGGCTGGGCTTTCGGCCGGCCTCATCGGCGCGCTCTGGGCCGAGGGCGTGATCGCCGAGGTCGCGCTGTTCCTCTGGGGACGCCCGCTTGCTGACCGGCTGGGGGCGCGCGGCCTCGCGCTGCTCGCCGCGCTGGCCGGGCTGGTGCGCTGGCTGGTCTTTGCTGAAACCGTGGCGGTGCCGGCGCTTGCGCTGGCCCAGCTGCTGCATGCGGCGACCTTCGGCATGATGCATCTGGCGGCCATGCGCGTGCTGGTGGGCCTGCCGACGCATCTTGCCGCAACCGCGCAGACCCTGCATGCCTCGCTCGGTGTAGGCCTGACCATGGGGGTACTGACGCTGCTCTCCGGCCCCGTCTATGAGGGTTTCGGCGGGCAGGGCTTCCTGGCGATGGCGGCGCTCTGCGTGCTGGCGATCCCGCTCGCCTGGCGGCTGCCTGTGCGCTGAGCAGTACGGGCAGGAATGCCACAAGCCCCTCGGCGCCGCCGGGCGTCCCCGCAATCCACACCCATCCCCGCAATCCACAGGGGGCCCTTGCGCTAAGGTGACAGCGATGAACACATTCGATTCGCGTCCGCCGCAGCCCGGCGAGGGGGCGGGGCTTGGCGCCTCGCTCCGTCTGCCGCCGACCAATTTGCAGGCCGAACAGGCGCTGCTCGGCGCCCTGCTGGCAAATAACCGGGCCTTCGAGCAGGTCGCCGAATTCCTGGCCGAGGAGCATTTCGCCGATCCGCTGCATGGACGCGTCTACCGCGCCATTCAACGCCGGGTGGATGCCCAGCAACTGGCCGATGTGGTCACCCTGCGGGCTGAGTTCGAGCATTCCGGCCTGCTGGATGAGGTCGGCGGGCCGGCCTATCTGGCACAACTGCTTTCCGCCATGGTCGGCATCATCAATGCCGGCCAGTACGGGCGGCTGATCTATGATTGCTGGCTGCGCCGCCAGCTGGTCGATGTCGGCGAGGAGCTGGTCAACCGCGCCTTCGGCGCCGATCCCGAGCTGGATGGTCGCCAGCAGATCGAAGCTACCGAGCAGCGCCTGTTCGAACTGGCGACCGAGGGCCGGGCCGAGGGCGGCCCGATCAGTTTCAGTAAGGCGCTGACCGCGGCGATCGAGCTCGCCGAGCGCGCCTTCACCACACCGGGTGGCGTCTCCGGCCTCAGCTCGGGGCTCCGCGATCTCGATGCCAAGACCGGCGGTTTGCACCCGTCTGACCTTGTGATCCTCGCCGGCCGGCCGGGTATGGGCAAGACCGCCCTGGCGACGAAAATCGCATTCGGCGCCGCCCAGGCCCTACTGCGCGAAGTTCAACAGGCGGAAGCCACCGAACAGGCGGTATCGATCAAGAAGGTTGCCATCTTTTCGCTCGAAATGAGTGCCGATCAGCTCGCTACCCGTCTGCTGTCCGAGACGTCGCGCGTCTCCGGCGACCGCATCCGGCGCGGCGACATCTCGCAGCGTGATTTCGACCGCTTCGTGGAGGCCAGCCGAGAGTTAGCCGCCCTGCCGCTGGTGATCGACGACACCCCGGCGATTACCGTCTCCGCCCTGCGGACCCGCTGCCGGCGGCTGGAGCGCAATGGCGGGCTGGCACTGGTCGTGGTCGACTACTTGCAGTTGATGCGCCCGGCCGCCGGGACGCGGCCGGAGAGCCGGGTGCTGGAGATCTCCATGATCACTCAGGGGTTGAAGGCGCTGGCCAAGGAGCTGAAGGTTCCGGTGATCGCACTGTCCCAGCTCTCCCGCGCGGTCGAACAGCGCGAGGACAAGCGACCGCAGCTGTCGGATCTGCGCGAGTCCGGCTCGATCGAGCAGGACGCCGACATGGTTATGTTTGTCTACCGAGACGAGTATTACGAGGCGCAGCGGGCGCCGAAGCAGGTCGGCTTCGAGAATGAGGAGAAGTTCCAGGACGCGCTGAATGCCTGGCAGCAGCGCATGGAGGCTGTCCATAACAAGGCCGACCTGATCATCGCCAAGCAGCGCCACGGCCCGACCGGCACCGTCCCGTTGTTTTTCGAGGCCGAGTTCACCCGGTTCGGCGATCTCGAACAGACCCATGGCGGGGGTGGCGATTATTAGCCGCTTGCGCCGGCCGGGGCGGCGCGCCATGCCCCGGGAATGCGGGCGGAACTTGAGATCGACTGCGGCGCCATCGCGGCCAATTGGGAGGGGCTGAGAGGTCGCGCCGCGCCCGGCGCTTGTGGCGCCGCGATCAAGGCGGACGCCTATGGGTTAGGTGCCGCGCCGGTCGGCCGGGCGCTGCTCGCCGCTGGTTGCCGGCATTTCTTTGTGGCGCAGCTGGACGAAGGGCTGGTGCTGCGGGCGGCGCTGGGGGCGGCACCGATGATCGCTGTCCTCAACGGTTTCGCCCCGGGTGCCGATGGCCCGGCGGCGTTGACCCCCGTGCTGAACCATCTGGGCGATCTGGAGGCCTGGGCCGGGCGCGGGCACCTGGCGATCCTGCATGTCGATACCGGCATGTCCCGGCTCGGCCTTGATGCGGCCGAGGTCGCGGTATTGCGCGATGATCCGTCGCTGCTCTGCCGCGTTCCGCTGCGTTATGTGATGACGCATCTGGCCTGTGCCGATACGCCGGAGCATCCGCTGAACGCGATCCAGCTGGCCCGGTTCACAGCGATCCGGGCGGTGCTGCCGGCGCTGCCCGCCAGCCTTGCGAATTCTTCAGGCCTCTTCCTCGCACCGGCCTTCGCTTCCGACCTCGCCCGGCCGGGCTGTGCGCTTTATGGTCTGAACCCGACGCCGGGCCAGCCCAACCCGATGCGCCCGGTGGTCCGGCTGACCGCACCGATTCTGCAACTTCGGGAAATTCCTGCCGGCGCCAGCGTCGGCTATGGCGCTAGCTGGACCGCCCTGCGGCCCAGTCGGATCGCCACCGTTGCGGCTGGCTATGCCGATGGCTACTTACGCAGCCTCTCAGGGCAGTCTTTCGGCAGGCTCGCCGGCAGGCCGGTGCCCCTGGTTGGCCGGGTATCGATGGATCTGCTCACCTTCGACGTCACCGATGCGCCGCCGCCCGCCCCGGGCGCCGCGATCGAGCTGATCGGCCCGGACAATACGCCGGACGACGTCGCCGCACGTGCCGGGACGATTGGCTACGAGGTCCTGACTGGACTGGGGACGCGCTATGCCCGCGTTCACCACGGCGGCTGATGGCGGCCATCCTGCTCGACCCGCTGGCCGCCCTTGGCCGCACTGTCCTCGGCGGCTGCCGCAGCGTTGGCGATGTCGCACTCTTCGCACTTGAGGGCGCGAGCCATCTGTTGCGCCCGCCCTTCTACGGCCGCCGCTTGCTACGCGCTTTCGTCGAGATCGCCTGGTTCTCCCTGCCCGTGGTCGCGCTGACCGCGATCTTCACCGGCATGGTGCTGGCCCTGCAGAGCTATACCGGCTTCGCCCGCTTCAATGCGCAATCGGCCATCGCCAGCGTCGTCGTCATCTCCATCACCCGTGAGCTCGGGCCGGTGCTCGCGGCGCTGATGGTTGCTGGGCGGATCGGGGCGAGCTTCGCCGCCGAGATCGGTACCATGCGCGTGACCGACCAGATCGACGCGCTCACGACCCTGTCGACCCACCCGATGAAGTACCTGGTGGCACCGCGCCTGCTGGCGGCAGTGATCGCCATGCCGCTACTGGTGCTCGTTGCCGATATCCTCGGCGTCATGGGTGGCTGGATCATCGCCACCTTCAAGCTCGGCTTCGTCTCCGAGGCTTATTTGAAGGCCAGCTTCGACTTCCTGGAGACCGACGACGTCGTCTCCGGCCTAGTCAAGGCGGCGGTCTTCGGCTTCGTCATCGCCCTGATGGGAACCTGGTGTGGCTATCGCAGCCGCGGGGGGGCGGAAGGGGTGGGGGCGGCGACCACGGCGGCCGTCGTCGCCTCCTCGATCCTCATCCTGGCGCTCGACTATGTATTGACCGAGGCGTTCTTCGCCCGATGAGCGGCGGCGTCCCGAAGCTCCGGCTGCGCGGTCTGCGCAAAGCCTTCGGGGCAAAGCAGGTGCTGGACGGGGTCGATCTGGAGGTCGCGGCGGGACATTCGCTGGTCATCCTCGGCGGCTCCGGCAGCGGCAAGTCGGTAACCATCAAATGCGTGCTCGGCCTGATCGCGCCCGATGCGGGAACCATCGAGATCGATGGGCACGACCTGCTGCGGATGCCGCGGCGCGAGCGCGAGGCCATTGGCGATCGCATCGGCATGTTGTTCCAGAACGGTGCGCTGTTCGACAGCCTGCCGGTCTGGGAGAATGTCTGCTTCAAGCTGCTGGCCCAGAAGCGGATCGACCGCCGCCGCGCCCGCGACAAGGCGGCCGAGGTGCTGGCCCAGGTCGGTCTCGCTGCCTCGGTCGGTGATCTCTCCCCGGCAGAGCTCTCCGGCGGCATGCAGAAACGCGTGGCACTGGCCCGCACCATCGCCGCTGAGCCCGACCTGATCTTTTTCGATGAGCCCACCACCGGCCTCGACCCCATTATGGGCGCGGTGATCGATGGCCTGATCGTCGATTGCGTGCAACGGCTGGGGGCGACCGCGGTCTCGATCACGCATGACATGGCGAGCGCCCGAAGGATCGGCGATACGGCAGCCATGCTCCACGCCGGCCGCCTAGTCTGGAGCGGACCGGCAGCGAGCCTTGGGCAGAGCGGCAATGCCATGGTCGACCAATTCGCTCGAGGTGAGCGCGAGGGGCCGATTAAGATGGAGTTGCGGCGCTAGAGCGGGATGCGTTCAGGCGGAATCGCCGAAAGCGCTGAATCCCGCGACGAGACAAAAGCAAGAGCAGGGTGCGTGAACGCAGGTGAACGCAGCTCTTGCCCAAAAACATTGACTCTGGGTCAGCCTCTGGGTGCGTGACCGCCCTTGACCCGGCTGGCGCCCGGACGGCTTACTTGGGTTCGTTGCCGAAGGATCATCCCATGGCCCTGCATCTCTCGCCCTTGCACCCGTTATTCGCCGCAGAAGTGCGGGGGATCGATCTGCGTCAGACGCCAGACGCGGCGGGCTGCGCCGAGATTCATCGGGCGATGGACCGCTATGCGGTCCTCGTCTTCCGCGACCAGCGGCTGGATGACGACCAGCAGATGGGCTTCGGCGCGGCGCTCGGCCCGCTGGAGCAGACCCGCGGCGTGGTAGATGCGCATAAGCATCGCCTGAAGCACCACAACATGGCTGATATCTCGAACATCGATGTCGACGGCAATCTCCTCGCGGCCGATGACCGACGGCGGATGTTCAATCTTGGCAACCAGCTGTGGCATTCCGATAGCAGCTTCAAAGCGACGCCGGCGCTGTATTCAATGCTGCATGCGCGGCTTATCCCGCCTGAGGGGGGCGAGACGGAGTTCGCCGATATGCGGGCCGCTTGGGATGCGCTGCCGCAGCGCCTGAAGGATGAGGTGAAGGACCTGGTCACCGAGCACTCGCTGCTCTTCTCCCGCGGCAAGCTCGGCTTCGCCGACTATACGGACCAGGAAAGACAGGATTTCGCCCCGGTGCAGCAGCGCCTCGTGCGCTGGCATCCGGGCTCGGGGCGTCACTCGATCTATCTCTCCTCCCACATCGGCACGATCCTGGGCTGGCCGACGCCCGAGGCGATGGCGATGATCCGCTGGCTGGAGGAGTTCGCGACCCAGCGGCCCTTCGTCTACACGCATCACTGGCGCCAGCACGATCTGGTGATCTGGGACAATCGCAGCACCATGCACCGCGCCCGGCCATACGCGGACAAGACCTTCGCGCGCGACATGCGCCGGGTGACGCTGACTGATGTAGCGCCAACGCTGGCGCAGCGGATGGCTGCCTGATCAGTCGACGGCAGCGCCGTGCCTAGAGCATGCTGCGTTCACATGCGTTCACGCAGCCCGCTCTTGCATGTTTTGGATCGCGCGATTCAGCGCCTTCGGCGATTCCGCCTCAACGCATCGCGCTCTAATGCAGCCGCGGCGCCTTGAGGAAACTGCGCCGGTCGATGGAGGCGATCGTTGTTTCCCGCTTGCCAGCTTCACCGCTGAGCGTCAGGCGCATCTTGGTGCCGGCAGAGCCCGCAGCCCAGACCGCGCGCCATAGACCGGCAAGATCGGTGACCACGGTCCCCTCGACCGAGAGGATGCGATCGCCCTCCCTCACCCCTGCCTTCTCAGCGGGGCCCCGGCGCGCAGTGGAACTGACCACCAAGCCCTCATCATCCTCGGTCGCATAGACGCCAAGCCATGGGCGTGCAGGCTTGTTCGGCCGCCCGAAGGCCAGCAGATCGGCCAAGCTCGCGGCCAGGAGACGGCTGGGCACCACCATGTTCAGATCGACCCGCCGGCCGCGCCCATCCTGCTGCTGCATGACCAGGGAGCCAATGCCAAGCAGCTTGCCTTGCCCGCCAATCAGCCCGGCACCACCCCAGGAGGGGTGAGCCGGCGCGGTGTAGATCGCCTCCTCCAGCATATACTCCCAGTAGCCGGCGAATTCCTGGCGTGCGGCGATGGTGCAACGCAGCGCATGCCGGCGGCCGCCGGCCGAGGCCAGCACGCAGGTATCGCCGGGGCGGGGCGCATCGCCTTCCTCGATCGGCAGCGCGGGGAGGTCGAGCTTGCCGAGCGCCTGGATCAGCCCGAAGCCGGTCTCAAAATCATAGGCCAGGGCATGGCCAGGGATGGCGCGCCCGTCATGGGTGGTGAGCCAGATGGTCTCCGCCTCAGTCACCAGATAGCCGATAGTGGCGATCAGCCCGTCCTGGCGGATGACCACACCGCTGCCCAGGCGCTCCGTCCCCAGGGTCTGGGCGGTGAAGGCATCGGGCGGCACCAGCGCCTTGACGCCCACCACAGAACGCAGGGCGAGGTCGAGGTCGAACTCGACCTCTGTCGGCTCGGGCTGCAACTCCGCGGGAATTTCCCAATCGCTCTCGGGCATGCGGCGGTTCCGTCCCTCCCTTGCTAACGTCACTGCCCGACATATCGGGTCGAGACAAGACCCTGCCAATACGTAAGCCTGCGGCAGGCAGCACAGGCAGGGTGGGGAGAGGGCAATGACGGGGCCGGTGGTGATTTATGGCGCGGGGGGGCACGGGCGGGCCATCATCGAACTGTTACGAGCGATCCCCGGGCAGGCCATCGCCGGCCTAGTGGATGCGGCGCCCCCGGGCCCGGCGATGCTGGGCGTGCCGGTGCTGGGGGATGATGCCGCGCTGTCCGGGCTGCGAGCGTCCGGGGTGGTAGCCGCGGTGGTGGCGGTGGGTGATGCCGCAGCGCGGCGGGCGATCGCCGCCCGACTGACGGCGCAGGGCTTCGCACTGCCCGTCCTTGTGCATCCGGCGGCCCTGGTGGCACCAAGCGCAGCGCTGGCCGAGGGCACGGTGGTGCTGCCCCGGGCGGTCATTGGCGCCGCGGCGCGGATTGGCCGGCTCTGCATCATCAATACCGGCGCGATCGTCGAACATGACGGCGTGTTGGGGGAGGCAGTGCATGTCGGCCCCGGGGCGGTGCTGCCCGGCGGGGTCACGGTTAGTGATGCGGCGGTGATCGGCGCCGGGGCGGCCTGTCGGCCCTATGTGCGGATCGGTGCCGGGGCGGTGATCGGGGTCGGCGCGGCGGTCATCGCGGATGTGCCGGCGGGAGCGCGCGTGGCTGGGGTGCCGGCCAGGCCGTTGGCGGCGGAAGGGTGAGGCAAACTATCGGCCCCTCCGCCTGCTCTAGAATCAATATTTTCGAGCGGAAGCGATCCGATCAGGTGGGCCCACCTGATCGGATATTGCATTAGAGCGGGATGCGTTGAGGCGGAATCGCCGAAGGCGCTGTATCCCGCGATCAAACACAGGCTTCAAACACAGGCTAGAGCAGGCTGCGTTCACATGCGTTCACGCAGCCCGCTCTAGCATGTGTTGGATCGCGCGATTCAGCGCCTTCGGCGATTCCGCCTCAACGCATCGCGCTCTAGCGGCCTACTTCCTGGCCTTGCGGGCGGCGTAGCGGGCGTCCCGCTTGGCCTTTTGTTCGGCCAGCAGCGCCATGGCGCGTTCCTTCGCCTCCTGCTCGGCCTGCAGTTTGCGCTGCCGTTCCGTCTTCTCGGCGGCGACTCGCGCCTCCTCGGCCGCCTTCTTTTCAACGGCCAGGCGGGCCTTCTCGGCTTCCTTGGCCACTCGGCGTTCGGCTTCGCGGGCGTCCCGTGCCTCGGCCAGCGCCTTGAGCTCAGTCTGTTTCGCCTCCCAGGCCGGGTCGCCCGGGCCGGAACGCGACTTGAACCGATCAAGCATCGCCTGCCGCGCCTTCGCCGAGGCGGTGGCCCTTTCTTCTGGAGTGTCTCGCTTCATACGCGGCGATTTACCCCCTTGTGGGGCCGCCGGCTACCCCTCTGCCGAGAGGTTCAACTGCGCGGTGATCTGGGTCCATTGCCGGAGGTTCAACTCGACATGGGCACGGAAGGCCGCCGGATCGAGATAGGCGGGCAGGGTCTCCACCTGCTCTAGCCGGCGGATGGTCTCGGGCTTTTGAGCCATGGCGCGGAAGGCCTCATCCAGCCGGGCCAGCATTGGCGCCGGGGTCTTCACCGGGGCCATCAGTCCAGAGAAGCCCTCGAAGGCGAAGCGGTCGGAAAAACCGAGTTCGCGCAGCAGCGGCACATCGCCGAGCGAAGCGATGCGCCGGGTCCCGGCGCTGGCCAGCGGGCGGGCGCGGCGGGCTTTCATCATCTCCCCCGCCGCGGCCATGGAATGGAAGCCGCCATGCACCGAGCCCGACAGAATATCCTGCAGCATCGGCGTCTCGCCGCGATAGGAGACCTGCTCGGCCTGCAGCCCGGCTTCCTGGGCCAGCATCAGGCCAAAGGCGTGGCCCGTACTGCCGGGCGCGTAATTGGCGAAGCTGAGGTCGCGACCCTTGGCCCAGGGCTGGAAGGCGGCCCAGGTGGTGATCTCGACCGGCACCTTCGGCCCGACGCAGAAGGTGGTGTTGGAAGTACCCAGCCGTCCGATGAAGGCGAAATCCTCGACCGGCGCATAGGGGAAGCGCTTCAGCACCACCGGCGTCTGCACATGCGTGGTGATGGTGAACAGCAGCGTGTAGCCATCCGGCGCCGCCTTGGCCGCCACTTCGGTGCCGAGCAGCCCACCAGCACCGCCGCGATTCTCGATGATGATCGGCTGGCCGAGTTCGCCCTGCATGCCATCTGCGGCGATCCGCGCCCAGGTATCGGTGCCGCCACCGGGCGGGAAGGGTACGATAAAGCGGATCGGCCGGTCCGGATAAGCTTGGGCCCAAGCGAGCGAGGGCACGGTGAGGAGGCTCGACACAAGGGCACGACGGCGCATCGGTGATCCTCCCAGGATGGAACCTTCGCGGGTCCTTTAGGGCGATGCTAACGCAGCCAGTGTGGGCGAGGCGAGCCTCGCATCTCATACCCGCAGTCAAATACTTTGACCGCTGGTATTGATTTTTCCTGGCCCTTAATCGCCGGGCGAAGCCGCCTAGTCTCCTTAGGCGCTCGGCACGAGGCAAAGCCTCGTGCCGCTGGTCTCAGCCCGCACCCGAGAGGTCCATGCGCTCCGGCAGTCCCGACCAGAAGTTGAGGTAGGCGGCGACATCAGCCTTGAGTTCCGTCGGCGGGAGAGAAAGCGTGAGGGTATCGATCTCGGCCCTTCGTTGCAGCACCTCCGGCCGGGTCATGGCGTGGCGGAGGGCCGCAGCGAGGCAGCACCCAGGGCAAGCAGGACACCGCGGCGCATCCGGTCGCGCTTCTGGAAAGAGTGTCCGGGGGAAAGCGACGGAGCCGGATCAGCCGCTCGAGTCAGGCCATCTTTCCCCATATTCAGCAGATTTTAGGATGCGGAGCCTAGATTCGTTAGGCATGCGGCTTGCTCTGCCCCCCTGCGTCCACCCTTCCCGACCGCGCCGTTTAGGTCCGAGTCCGGGGACGGCGCTTATGACGCTCGATATCCTGCTCGCGGCATTGGCTTGGCCGGCTGCGGCTGGGCTGGTCCTGCGCGACGTGCCGGCGGGGCTGCGACCTGGCTTCTTCGCCTTCGTGCTGTTCCCCATCGCCTGCATCCTGCTACTCGAAGCCTGTGGACTTTATCGGCGGGAGGCGTTGCTCGATCTGCGTCGGGCTGTCGAGCGGCTGCCCTTCGCGGTCGCGGCGGGCAGCTTGCTTGCGGCGATGGCCCTGCTGGCCCTGCCGCTGCCTTTCCCGAGCCAGGGTGTCGAGCTGCTGTTTGCGGCGGCCGTGCCCTGCTTCATGCTGACCGGCATTCTGGCACGCTGCTTGTTTTACCCGCTGCGCGACCGGGGCGGGTTACGCCGTAGGCTGCTGATCATCGGGGCTGGTGGGCGGGCCCATGATCTGGTGCTGCTGTTGCGGCGCGAAGCGGGCACGCTGGCCTATAATATCACCGCAGTGGAAGTGCCGTCTGATGGCCCCGCCGATCCTCGTCTCGCGGCCGGCCTCGGCTGCCGCGTCGTGCCGCCGACCGAAAACTACCTGCATCTTGCGCAAGCGGTCGCGGCCGATGAGATCGTCTTCGCCCCCGATGAAAGGCGCGGCTTCGGCATGGCGCCGCTCATAGCCTGCCGGACCTATGGCTATCCGGTGCGCGACTATCTTGGTTTTCTTGAACGCGAGATCCGGCGGGTCGATATCAAGCGCTTGGAACTCGGCTGGATCGTCTTCTCCGAGGGTTTCACCCGCGGCAAGCTCGATCAGGTCCTGAAGCGAGGGCTCGACATCGGCGCCAGCGTCATTTTGCTGGTGTTATCGGCGCCGATCCTGCTGGCGGCTGCGCTGGTCGTGGTCTGGCAGGATGGCGGTCCGGCGATCTATCGCCAGCACCGAGTGACCAAGCATAACCAAGTTTTTTTGATGCTGAAGCTGCGGACCATGCGCCAGGACGCCGAGTCTGCTGGGGCAGTCTGGGCGAGCGACGGCGATCCGCGCGTGACGTGTTTCGGCCGTTTCTTGCGCCGCTCGCGCATCGATGAGTTGCCGCAGCTATTCAACGTCCTGAAAGGCGATATGTCTTTTGTCGGGCCGCGGCCCGAGCGACCGGAGTTTGTGGCCGAACTCGCCACGACTCTGCCGCTCTACAATGAACGTCATGTCATGCAGGCCGGGCTGACTGGTTGGGCGCAGGTCAACTATCCCTACGGCGCCTCACTCAACGATTCCCGCTCTAAGCTTAGCTATGATCTTTATTATGTGAAAAACCACAGCGTGCTGTTCGATGTGCTGATCATCCTCCGAACGCTGCGGGTCGTCCTATGGCCGGGCAATTTGGTGCGCTGACCGACCGCCTGATCGGAGCGAGGATGCTGTGCCAGATCGGCGACCTAGAGCGCGATGCGTTGAGGCGGAATCGCCGAAGGCGCTGAATCCCTGGGCCAACCAGACGTCAGAGCATGATGTGTTCGCTTTCGCCGCCGCATCCCGCTCTAACCGCGCGGCCGGTAGGTGGGCAGTGACCAGCCGAACCGGATGGCAGCACCGCGGATCGCGAAGCCGACCGCTACGCCGATGAGCAAGGCCGGGTCCCGCCAGATCCCGTTCAGCCGGAGCGCGACGAAGGTCGCCGCGCCGGCGAGTGCCGCGAGGGCATAGATTTCCTTCTGGAAAAGCAGGGGGATCTCGTCGCAGACCACGTCGCGCAACACGCCTCCGAAGCTCGCGGTCACGACCCCGAGGAGCACCGCCGCCCAGGGTTGCGCCCCCGATAACAAGGCGATTTCCGCCCCCAGAACGGCATAAAGGGCCATGCCCACAGCATCCGCCCAGAGCAGCGCGGTGAACTCCCCGGTGGGCCGCGGTCGAAGCATGAAGACCGCGAACGCCGCCGCTCCTGCGGCCGCGATCAGTTCGGGCCGCTGCAGCCAGAAGATCGGCGTCCGGCCTAGCAGGAGGTCGCGCAGTGTCCCGCCGCCGAAGCCGGTCAGCACCGCGATTACCGTAAAGCCCACCAGATCGAGCCGCTTTTGCGCCGCGACCAGGGCGCCCGAGACGGCGAAGACCGCGACTCCGGCGACATCGAGCCAACCCAGCAGAGCGTCCAGCGCGATCACGCTTATTCGGCGGGGGCCACCTGCGGCGTCGCCCGCCGCTCCGACCGGGCACGTTCCTGCGCGCTGCCGCCACATAGGATCGAGAGGCCGAGCAATCCGGCGACGACCGGCAGAACCAGCCAGGGGTAGCCGATGTCGATAAGATAGCCGAGCGGGACGGGCGTGATCGCCGAACCCATGGGCAGGCCGGCCGAAACAAAGCCGAATACCTTGCCGATCGAACCTGGCGGGGCGGCATCCTTCAGCATGACATCGCGCGGAGTGCGCGAGGTACCGAGGGCCAGTCCGCCGACCAAAGCGATGGCGAGCAGCAACGGTTCCGGCAAGCGGATCATGCCCATCACCAGCAAAACTGCCATGGCAAGCAAGGTGAGCAGTGTCACCATGCCGAAGAGGTTGCGCTTGGACTTATCAGCGATCCAGCCGCCGATCAGGGACCCGCTGGTGGTGCCGGCCATATAGGCGGTGAGGACCGTCGAGGCGGCGAGCACCGGCATGCCCCAGAGCTGGCCCAGCACCGTCACCAACCACGACTGGATGCCCGAGCCCGCCATGGAGGAGAGCAGGAAGAAGGCGAAGAAGAGCAGGATCGGCCGGCTCATCAGCACCTCACGTCCGGAGGCGGTTGTCTCGCCATGCTTTGGCTTGGCCTGGTCTTTCAGCACGCCGCTCTGTGCCAGGATTGCCAGGACGACCGGCACGCCGAGCAAGCCGACCGTCAGCAGGGCACCACGCCAATCGAAAACGGTCAGCAGCAGAGCGATAACCGGGGGTGCCACTGCGAAACCGAGATGCCCGGTGAAGGCATGCAATGAGAAGGCCCGCCCCATGAACCCCTTGGTGATGCTACCGGTCATGATGGCGTAATTGGCCGGGTGAATGACGCTGTTGCCGACACCCGAGAGGATGGCGAGTGCCAAGACCCACAAGAATGAGGGCGCGAAGGCCATGGCGCTGATCGAGAGCGCCATGAGCAAGGTGCCGCCGATCAGGAAGGGCCTGGCCCCCCAGCGGTCCACCCAGAACCCAATCGGTGTTTGCAGCAACGCCGTGGCGCCGGCCATCAACGAGACGGCAAGCCCAAGCGTCGCGTAGGAGACATTAAATTCTTGCCGCCACACCAAGAATAGCGGTGGCAGGCAGATCATATAGAAATGCGACAGAAAATGGCCGGTGCCGATCAGCGCGATGATGCGGGCGTCGCGGCCGGCCGATGGCTCGGGTTCCATGCCGGTCTCCGAAAAGTCGGGAGAGCGAATACGCCTAAGCCCCGGTGCCGGTCAATGCGTCGCACAAGAACGGACCACGCCCAGCGGCGTGGCCCATCCTAATGTCATGACGGGCGGCTCAGCCTTCAGGCGTCGTCGTCGAACCCGCCGCTATCGACATCGCCGCCGCTACTGCCATCGTCATAGGCGCCCGTCGCGTCCTGGTCGCCCCAGCCGCGGCGCTGGCTCGGGTCGTCCCCCCAACCCGCCGCCGCCCCAGGCTGTTCCCAGGGGGAGCCGCTGGTTGGCACCGCTTCCTGGCCGAAGCCGCCGCCGGTGCCGAAATTGCCCGTGCTGTCGAAGGCCGCCGCCTGGGCATGGCCGCCCCCGGACAGGGCCCCGACGAGCATATTGCCCAGCACCATGCCGCCGGCGACCCCTGCCGCCGTGGTCAGGGCAGAGCCGAGGAAGCCGGAGCCGCCGGCACCCACCATGCCGCGCTGATAGCCCGGCGGGTAATAAGGCTGCGGCGGCGCGGCGGCGGCCGTCCGACCGCCGCCGAAGAGGCCACCGAGCAGACCGCCCCGGCCCTGTTGCGCCTGAGCGTTCTGCACTTCCCATTCCAGTTGTCGGATGCGGTTCTGAGCCTCGATCAGCGCCGCCTCCTGCACGAAGGCGGTCTGCGTGATCCGGTATCGCGCCTCTGGATGGCGGGCAAAGAGGTCAGCGATCAGCGCATCAGAAACCGGGTCCACGGGTGGCAGCGCTGGGCGAGCCTGGGTTGCCGGCACGCTGCCGCCCCAGGGGCCGGCGGCGGGCGCCGGTCCGGCACCGGCGATGCGCTCGACGAACTCGGTGATGATGCGGCGCTCGGCGTCGTTCATGGGTCCTCTGTCTCCAACGGGTTTACACGTGTTGCGGACATGGTCCGGCGGCTCGGCCGCTTCAAGCGGCGTCCGGTTAAAAATGAAATTCACGCAATCTTCGCGGGCAGGCCAAGCCGGCGCCATTCGATCACCGGGCAGCGATCCTGGACGAAACGGAGCCCGGCATCCCGCGCCCGCGCCCCGGCCGCGTCATCGACCACGCCGAGTTGCAACCAGACCGTCCGGGCGCCCAGGCGGATCGCCTCATCGACCACCGCGCCGGCTTCCTCGCTCCTGCGGAAGACATCGACAAGATCGAGGGGGCCGGCATCGGCCAGGGCAGGCGCGACGTTTGCGCCGTGCAGGCTTTGGCCGGCGAGGCCGGGATTGATCGGCGTGACCTGATAGCCGCGCGCCACGAGGAACCCGGCGACCCCGTGGCTGGCGCGGGCGGGGTTGGCCGAAGCGCCGACCACCGCGATCCGTCGGGTGCTGAGCAGGATGTCGCGGATCTCGGCATCGGTCATGGCGATCTAGCCCACTGGCTGAAAATCATAGCTGCCGACCCCCTGGAGGATCGCGAAGCGGCAGCGCCCGCCATCCTTGCCGGTGACCCGATGCGCCTGCTTCGCCGGAACCGCGTGCATCTCGCCGGGCGCCAGTTCAATGGCAGCGCGCGGCGCGCGGGTTTCGATGACCATGGGTCCGTCCATGCACCAGAAGGTATCGGTCACCTCGCTGTGCCAATGCCAGGGCACTTCCTGCCCCGCGGCGAGGGTGAGGATCTGCATGCGCAGACCCGGGGCCTGGGCGACCAGTTCGCGCTTTTCCAAAGGGTAAGACATACGGCGGATTCCCCGTGTTCAGGCTTTGGCGGGATGCACCCGCAGCCAGTGCCGGGCGATATCGGCACGGCGACAGACCCAGACATCCTGGTGCTTCACAACATGGTCCAGGAAGCGTTCCAGCGCCGCGGCCCGGGCCGGGCGGCCGGCGAGGCGGCAATGCAGGCCGACCGACATCATCTTCGGTGTCTTCTGCCCTTCGCGGCGGAGAAAGTCGAAGGCATCGGTCAGGTGCTGGGTGAAGCCGTCATTGGCGGTGAAGCCTGGCGGCACCGCGAATTTCATGTCGTTGTTATCGAGCGTATAGGGGAGGATCAGCAGCGGCTTGCCGGCGGCCTGGACGTAATAGGGCAGGTCATCGGCGTAGCTGTCGCTGTCATACAGAAAGCCGCCATGTTCGGCGACGAGGCGGCGGGTGCGCAGGCTGATCCGCCCGGTGTACCAGCCAACCGGCGGGCTGCCGGTGGTGCGAGCGATCACCTCGACGCAGCGGGCGATCTCGGCGCGCTCAGTCGCCTCCGGCACGGCGCGATAGTCGATCCAGCGCCAGGCATGCGAGGCGACCTCATGCCCGGCCGCGGCGAAGGCCTGCCCAATGCCGGGGTTCAACTCCAGCGCCCGGCCAACGGCGTAGACGGTGAGCGGCAGGTTGCGCTCGGCAAACAGGCGCAGGATGCGCCAGACGCCAGCGCGGGCGCCGTAGTCGAACTGGGTTTCGGTGGAGAGGTCGCGCTCGGCGCGCGACTCGCCGCCCGGCACCTCGTGCAGGTAGCGCTCACTGCCGGAATCGCCATTGAGGACGCTGTTCTCAGCCCCCTCCTCGTAATTCAGCACGAAGGACAGGGCGAGCCTGGCGCCGCCCGGCCATTGCGGGTCTGGCGGGGAATCGGCGTAGCCGCGGAAATCGCGGGGATGCGGGGTATCGGCGGCGAGGATCGTCATACCCCCGATATGCCCCGTCGCGGCGCCGCGCGGTAGGGCCGGGCACCGGCCCGGGCGGCGATCGCGTGCGGCCATGGTTCGGGAGCGCGCCGGGGGCCGGGCGGGCGCCACAGGTTGAGGAAATTGAGGTGGTTAAACCCCTCAATTCAGCTCAATTTTGTCAACCGAAACGACCTGGATTTTGTCGTGATGTCATGCGCTTGAGAGCGAATTTCTTGAGAAATTTTGCCGATTTACCGGCTTTAGGCGTGCACGCAGCAATCCTGGCCCGGCCTGAAGCAGATACGGTTTTCAAGGAGCGGAGTGCCGCCCGGACGGCCAAGCCAAATCTGCCAGGGTGAGGCCAGAATCACAAGACATTTTTCCTAATTCGAGATCGAGGCTATCGACCGCGCCGGCGCCCACATGGCAAAAGGGCGCGATCCGGCCGACCGGATCGCGCCCCTGCGCTGCGTCGTTCGGCACGCGGCAAAGCCCCGTGCCGCGGGTCTTAGTTCTTCGCCTTGTCGACCAGGGCGTTCTGCTTGATCCAGGGCATCATGGCGCGAAGCTTCTCGCCCACTTCCTCGATCGGATGCTCAGCCAGCCGGCGGCGGGTGGCCTTGAAGCTCGCCTGGTTCACCTTGTTTTCCAGCATCCAGTCGCGGGCGAACTTGCCGGTCTGGATATCGTCCAGCACCCGCTTCATTTCGGCCTTGGTCTCGGCGGTGATGATGCGCGGGCCGGTGACGTATTCGCCGTATTCGGCGGTGTTGCTGATCGAGTAGTTCATGTTGGCGATGCCGCCTTCATAGATCAGGTCGACGATCAGCTTCACCTCGTGCAGGCACTCGAAATACGCCATCTCCGGCGCGTAGCCGGCCTCGACCAGCGTCTCGAAACCAGCCTTGATCAGCTCGACCAGCCCGCCGCAGAGCACGGTCTGCTCGCCGAACAGGTCGGTCTCGCATTCCTCCTTGAAGGTCGTCTCGATGGTGCCGGCGCGGCCACCCCCAATCGCCGAGGCATAGGAGAGCGCGATCTCCAGCGCATTGCCCGAGGGGTTCTGGGCGATGGCCACCAGGCAGGGCACGCCGCCGCCACGCTGATATTCCGACCGCACGGTATGGCCCGGGCCCTTCGGCGCGATCATGAAGACATCAAGATCGGGGCGCGGGTCGAGCAGGTTGAAGTGCACGTTGAGCCCGTGCGCGAAGGCAATGGCGGCGCCCTGCTTCAGGTTCGGGCCAAGCTGCTCGCGATAGAGATCGCCCTGCAGCTCATCCGGCGTGAGAATCATGGTGACGTCTGCCCACTTCGCGGCATCGGCCGGCGACATCACCTTGAAGCCGGCGGCCTCGGCCTTCTGCCAGGACCCGCCCGGGCGCAGGCCGATGGCGATCTCCTTCAGGCCGCTATCGCGCAGGTTCATGGCATGGGCATGGCCCTGGCTGCCGAAGCCGATGATCGCGACCTTGCGGGCCTTGATCAGGTTCACGTCCGCATCGCGGTCGTAGTAAACGCGCATTTTTCTGTTCCTTCGCTCTGCTCTAAGATTTTTTCGCCGCTCGGCCCTCTTGCTCTGCAAGAGCAAATTCCACCAGGCGGCGACGGCCTTCGCCTCGATTGATCCCTCCAGCGGCTGTCAGCATTGCTGAAGCAACACGCTGATCCCAACCCGGGGTCCGTTGCAGCGTTCCGCTAAGAAACTGCTGGAGAAGCTCTACCGCCTCGGTCTCGGTCATGGGCTTGGCTCTTGCCGCCTTTGCAGGGGACTGATCAGGTCAATTCAGGCCGGACGGCCCGCGCAGGATGGCGACGACGCCGGTCCGCGACACCTCGGCCAGCCCGATCGGCTGCATCAGGGCACAAAACGCGTCGATCTTGTCGCCGGCCCCGGTCAGCTCGAACACAAAGCTCTCGGTCGTCGCATCCACCACGCGGGCGCGGAAGGCCTCTGCCAGCCGCAGCGCTTCCACCCGGTTCTCCCCGCGGCTGACGACCTTGATCAACGCCAGCTCGCGCGCCAAATGCGGGCCCTCCAGCGTCAGGTCGCTCACCTTATGCACCGGCACCAGCCGGTCGAGCTGTGCCTTGATCTGCTCGATCACCATCTCGGTGCCGGAGGTGACGATGGTGATGCGCGAGAGACGCCGGGCATCATCCACCGGCGCCACTGTCAGGCTTTCGATATTATACCCGCGGCCGGAAAACAGGCCGACGACGCGCGCCAGAATCCCCGCCTCGTTTTCGACGAGGACGGCAATGGTCGCATTGCGCAGGGTGGTCTCGGACGGGTTTGGCATACCGGGGCGTCTTCTATCCGATGGGGCGCGGCTGTCGAGGGCTCAGACGAGCACCTTGCCCTCATCCGTCACCCCGGCCACGCCGCCGGCCTGCCCCGGGCCCAGGATCATCTCGTTATGCGCAGCGCCGGAGGGGATCATCGGGAAGCAGCTCTCCTCCTTCTCCACCAGCACATCCATGATGACCGCGCCGGGATGGGCGATCATCTCGCGGATCGCGGCGTCGAGCTGGTTCGGATCGCTCACCCGCATGCCCCGCGCGTGGAAGCTCTCGGCCAGTTTCACGAAATCCGGCAGGGCGGCGGAATAGCTTTCCGAATAGCGGGAGCCGTGCAGCAGCTCCTGCCATTGCCGCACCATGCCCATGTACTCGTTGTTCAGGATGAAGACTTTGACGGGCAGCCGGTACTGCGCCAGCGTCGCCATTTCCTGGATGTTCATCAGGATCGAGGCTTCGCCCGCAATGTCGATCACCAGCGCATCCGGATGGGCAATCTGCACGCCCATCGCGGCCGGCAGGCCATAGCCCATGGTCCCCAAGCCACCGCTGGTCAGCCAATGGTTCGGCTGCTGAAACCCGAAATACTGCGCCGCCCACATTTGGTGCTGGCCGACCTCGGTGCTGATGAAGGTCTCCCGGCCCAGCTCGCGGGTGATCTCGTACAGCCGCTTCACCGCGTGCTGCGGCTTGATGATCGCGCCTTCCTGCCGATACTGCAGGCAGTTGGTCTCGCGCCATTCCTCGATCTGCCGCCACCAGCCGGCCAGCGCGGGGCGGTCTTGCGGCGTCGGGTCCTGCTGCCAGCATTCCAGCAAAGCGGCGAGCGTCGCCGCTGCATCGCCGATGATCGCGACATCGACCGGGACGCTCTTGTTGATCGAGGAGGGGTCGATATCGGCGTGGATCTTCTTCGACGCCGGTGAGAAGGCGTTGAGCCGCCCGGTCACCCGGTCATCGAAGCGGGCGCCGATATTCAGCATGACGTCGCAGCCATGCATCGCGAGATTCGCCTCATAGGTCCCGTGCATCCCCAGCATGCCGAGGAATTGCCGGTCCTCGGCCGGATAGGCGCCCAGGCCCATCAGGGTATTCGTGCAGGGCATACCGCTCAGGCGGACGAACTCGGTCAGCAGGCGCGATGCCTCCGGCCCGGCATTGATCACGCCGCCACCGGCATAGACGATCGGCCGCTTGGCGCCTTTCAGCAGCCGCACCGCCGCCTGGATCGCCTGCGGCTCCGGCCGCGTCTTTGGGCGATAGCTGCGATGCGGGGTGGTCGGTGCTTCGGTGTAGGGGCCTTTGCCGATCAGGATGTCCTTCGGCAGGTCAACCACCACCGGACCGGGCCGGCCGGACTTCGCCACATAGAAGGCCTCGTGCATCACGCCGGCCAACTTCGTGATGTCTTTGACCAGATAGTTGTGCTTGGTCGCGGGACGGGTGATGCCGGTGGTGTCGGCCTCCTGGAAAGCATCATTGCCGATGAGGTGGGTCGGCACCTGCCCGGTCAGGCAGATCACGGGGATGCTGTCCATCAGCGCATCGACCAGGCCGGTCACCGCATTCGTGGCACCCGGGCCGGAGGTGACCAGCACCACGCCGACCTTGCCGGTAGAGCGGGCATAGCCTTCCGCCGCATGCACCGCCGCCTGTTCGTGCCGCACCAGGATGTGGCGAATGGCGTTCTGGTGGAAGATCGCATCATAGAGCGGCAGGACGGCGCCGCCGGGATAGCCGAAAATCACCTCGACCCCGTTATCCTTTAATGCTTGCAGGACGATCTCCGCGCCGCTCATGGTGCGGGTCGCGGCGAGGGGTTCGGCGCTGGCGGACATCGGGGGGTTCCTCAAAGCAATGCGCCAGGCCGGAGTGGGCCTGGCGAGAGACCGTTGCCTAGGCCGTGTGGCCGGGTACGTCAACGCCAATTTTCAATAAATGCGAAGATTTCTGCGATTCGACTTTCCTGAAATTGCGCTACACCCTCGATTCGCGCATGGATGATATGCGCAGCCCCAGGGGGTGCGAGCCGGTGATGGCGGAACCAGGTGGCCTGCCGCTTCGTGTACTGCCCGGTATGCAGCACCGCCCGCTGCCCGGCCGCGGCCAGCGTCATGCCGCCGTTGAGGTGGGCGAGCAGCTCAGGCACCCCATGCGCGCGCATTGCCGGCAGCGCGGGATCGAGCCCCTGCGCGGCCAGCGCCTGGACCTCCTGCACGGCCCCGGCCGCCAGCATGGCGGCGAAGCGGGTGGCGATCGCCGCGCGCAGGGCCTCTCTGGGCGGGTCGAGCAGGATGGCGGCGAAGCGCGCCTCGGCCGGCGGCAGCGCCGCGCCGGCCGCCTGCCAGGCACGCAGCCCCTGGCCGGTGCCCAACAGCACCTCGAAGGCGCGGGCGACCCGCTGGCTGTCGCCCGGCTGCAGCCCGGCGGCAGTGGTCGGGTCGAGGGCGGCGAGGCGCGCATGCAGGGCGGGCGCCCCTTCGGCGGCAAGCCGCGCGCGGGCCTCGGCGCGGGCCGCCGGGGGGATGGGCGGGATCGCCGCCAGCCCGTCGGTCAGCGCGCGGAAGTAAAGCCCGGTGCCGCCGCAGAGAATCGGCAGCCGCCCCGCCGCCCAACTCTCCGCCATGGCGGCAAGTGCCGTCTCCCGCCACCAGGCGACGCTGGCCGCCTGCACGGCCGGCCGCACGCCATACAGCCGGTGCGGGACGGCCGCCTGCTCGGCGCCGCTGGGCTGGGCGGTGAGGATCGGCAACTCGCGATAGAGCTGCATGGCATCGGCATTGATCACGATGCCGCCGCAGCGCCGCGCAATCTCCAGCGCCAGGGCGGATTTGCCGCTGGCGGTCGGGCCGGCGATCAGCAGGGCGGGGGGTGGCGATTGCGTCATGCCGGTGGCCGGGCCATAGCGGGCGCGCCATGCCGCACGTCCTGACCCTCGTCGCGCCACCCGGTACCTTGCGTGCCGCGCAGCTGCACGCCGCCCGCGATGCGCTGCGTGCCCTCGGCGCCCGCACGGATGCGCCGGACTGGCTGGCCGAGGCCGAAGCGGCCGACCTGCCATTCGAGGAGTTGTCTGCGGAACCCGCCCTGGCTGCCGCGCGGGGTGCGCTTGCCGGCGCGGCGATCGATCTTTTCGCCCAGCCGCTTGCCGGACGCCGCAAGCGGCTGCTGCTGGCCGATATGGACAGCACCATCGTCACCACCGAGACGCTGGATGAAATCGCCGCCTTCGCCGGGCTGAAGGCGGAAATCGCCGAGATCACCCGCCGGTCGATGAACGGCGAGCTGGATTTCCGCGAGGCGCTGATGGCCCGGGTCGGCAGGCTGCGCGGCCTCGGTGTTGCGGCGCTCGAGCAGACCTGGGCAGCGACCGAGCTCACGCCGGGTGCGTGCGAGCTGATTGCCACCATGCGGGCGGCCGGGGCGCATTGCGCCCTGGTCTCCGGGGGCTTCACCTTCTTCACCTCGCGGGTGGCGGAACGGGTCGGGTTTCATGCCCACTACTCCAACACCCTCGGGATCGCCGATGGCAAGCTCACCGGCGAAGTGATGGAGCCGATTCTCGATCGCGATGCCAAGCTGGCTACCCTGAAGCGGTTGGCGGCCGAGCATAGGCTGCCTCTGACCGCGGCCCTTGCGGTGGGCGACGGTGCCAATGACCTGGCCATGATCCAGGCCGCGGGGCTCGGCGTCGCCTTCCGGGCCAAGCCTGTGGTGGCCGCCGCCGCGCGGGCCCGGGTGGATCATACCGACCTCCGTGCCCTGCTGTTCGCGCAGGGCTTCCGAGCGCCAGAGATCGTCACCGCGCCCGCTTGTAATCTGTCATAGAGGCTTCCCCGGACCGTCATTGCGATGTCCCGGAACCGCAGCTAACTCGATAATATATGGAAGCCGTCGCCCGAGATCCTGCCATCGCCTTACGCCCGCGCCGCCTGCGCCGGCGTAAGCCGCTGCGGTTCCGCAACCGCCTGCCCGGCGGCAAGCTGTTCGATGTCTTTGAGGAACGCCCGCTGGGCGGCCGTATTCGGGCAATTCGCCGGATCGCCTCAGCGCTGATCTGGACCGCCATCGCGATTCCGATCCAGGCCCTGCTGATGCTGCTGCCCGGACCGGCAAAGGGCAGCTTTGCCCGGTTTTATCACAAGCTGCTCTGCCGGCTGATTGGCTTGCGGGTGCAGGTGATCGGCACCCCCGCGGCCGAGGGGCCGGTCCTCTTCATCTCCAATCACTCGTCCTGGCTCGACATTCTGGTGCTGGGCGGCGTCTTGCCCGCTGCCTTCATCGCCAAGGCCGAGGTTGGGACTTGGCCGGTGATCCGCACCATTGCGCGGCTCGGCAGGACCATCTTCGTCAGTCGCAGCCGCGGCTCCACGGCGCGCGAGACGGCATCGATGCGCGGCCGCCTGGCCGCCGGAGACAACCTGATCCTTTTCCCGGAAGGCACCAGCAGCGACGGTGCCCGGGTGCTCCCCTTCCGCTCCTCCTTCCTGGCGATCGCTGACGCGGCGCGGCAGGTGCAGCCGGTTACGGTGGTCTACGACCGGCTCGGCGGCTTGCCGTGTTGCCGCCGCGACCGGCCGCTCTTTGCCTGGTACGGCGATATGGACATCGCCAGCCATTTCTGGCGCATCGCCCGACGCAACGGCGCCCGGGTCACGGTGCTGCTGCACGCCCCGTTCAGCCCGGACGCCGTACCGGACCGCAAGACGCTTTCGAACGAGTGCTTCCGGATTGTCTCGGAAGGCGCGGCGCGGCTGCGGCAAAACCGCCCCGCCCAGCCGCTGCCCGCGCCCCGCGCCGGCCTGGGCTCGCCTTGACCTGGTCCGGTATCCCGGTTGACGCTACATGCATGATACGATTCGCGTATGGCGCGGGGCTGTGGCCGGAGCCTGGTTGGGCTTGACTGGGCTCGCTCGCCTCCACATCTCCCGCTCGACCCCTGGCGCCCAGCAACGCCATGGTTGGCGGAGTACAACCCCGGCATGACCGATCCTGCCGCATCCTGTCCGACGGATGACCGGCCCACCGCGAGCGCACCCCGCAAGCGGCTTTATATCCAGACCTGGGGTTGCCAGATGAACGTCTATGACAGCGGCCGCATGGCCGATGTCCTGGCGCCGCTGGGCTTTGCACCGACCACGACGCCGGAGACGGCGGATATGGTGATCCTCAACACCTGCCATATCCGCGAGAAGGCGACCGAGAAGCTGTTCTCTGAGCTCGGCCGGTTGCGCGAGACGAAAGCCGCCCGACGCGCTGCCGGCGCGGGCATGGTGCTCGCCGTTGCCGGCTGCGTCGCCCAGGCCGAGGGGGCCGAGATCACCGCCCGCGCGCCCTGGGTCGATCTGGTCCTCGGTCCGCAGAGCTATCATCGCCTGCCGGAGATGGTCGCCCGCGCCGCCCGTGCCGCCGGGGCGGTGATCGAGACCGAATTCCCGGTCGAGCCCAAATTCGACCAGTTGCCGGCGGTGGCCGGCCCGCAGGCAGTGACCGCTTTCCTGACCGTGCAGGAAGGCTGCGACAAGTTCTGCAGCTTCTGCGTCGTGCCCTACACGCGGGGGGCCGAATATTCCCGCCCGGCGGCGGCGGTGCTGGCGGAAGCGCGGCTACTGGTTGCCGGAGGCGCGCGCGAGATCACCCTGCTGGGGCAGAATGTGAATGCCTATCACGGCGAGGGGCCCGATGGCGCCAGCTGGGGTCTGGGACGGTTGCTGCATGCGCTGGCCGAAATCCCTGCCCTGCTGCGATTGCGCTACACCACCAGCCATCCTCGGGACATGGCGGACGAGCTGATCGCGGCCCATCGCGACCTGCCCATCGTGATGCCCTTTTTGCATCTGCCGGTGCAGTCGGGCTCGGATCGGGTGCTCGCCGCGATGAACCGGGGGCATACCACAGCCGATTTCCTCCGATTGCTGGAGCGGCTGCGCAAGGCACGGCCGGATCTCGCGCTCTCCTCCGATTTCATCGTGGGCCATCCGGGGGAGACGGCAGCCGACCACGCCGCCTCGCTCGCGCTGATCCGCGAGGTTGGCTTCGCGGCCGCCTACTCTTTCAAATACTCCGCCCGTCCCGGCACGCCCGCCGCCGGCGCCCCGGGCCAGGTGGCAGAGGCCGAGAAGGACCGCCGGCTGCAGGAATTGCAGGCGCTGATCCGGGAACAGCAGGCCGGCTTCAATGCCAGCCGCGCCGGCCTGAAGTTGCCGGTGCTGATCACCGGGCCGGGGCGACATCCTGGGCAGATCGCCGGTCGCTCACCCTGGCTGCAGCCGGTCCACCTCATTGGCCCGCTGGGGCTGATCGGCACCGAGGTGCCGGTCACCATTTTGACAGCCCATCCGAATTCCCTCTCCGGCGCGCTGGCCACCGGTGAAGGTCAGGCCCATGTCCAGCCCAGACAGGAGATCGCCCCCGCTTGAGCCACACCTCCATTGCGCTCCGCCCCGCGCCCCGCGCCGCCTTGCCGGCCGCCGCGCTCCCCGAACAACGCACCGTGACGTTGCAATTCGACGACAACGCGCTGCTGCCCCTGCTCTATGGCGAGCATGATCGGCATCTGGCGCGGATCGAGCAGCGATTGGGCGTGCGGCTTGGATCCCGCGGCAACCGGCTCAGTATCAGCGGGTCTGCGGAGCAGACGGAGGTGGCGACGGCGGCGCTCAAGGCGCTTTGGCGGCGACTGGAACGGGGCGAGCCGGTCGGCAACGCCGAGGTTGAGGCCGCACTGCGCATGACTGAGGGCAGCACCGACGGCGACCCCCGCCTGCCACTCGCGGACCTGCCGCAGATTCGGACCCGCAAGGCGGCGATCGCGCCACGCACCCCGGCCCAGGCCGCTTATATCGACATGCTCGCGCGCCAGGAGATGGTCTTCGGCATCGGCCCGGCCGGGACCGGCAAGACCTATCTGGCGGTCGCCCAGGGCGTGGCCCTGCTGCAGGCCGGCCGGGTTGGGCGCATCGTGCTCTCCCGCCCGGCGGTCGAGGCGGGTGAGCGGCTCGGCTTTCTGCCGGGCGACATGAAGGAGAAGGTGGACCCCTATCTCCGCCCGCTCTATGACGCGCTGCATGATATGATGCCGGCAGATCAGGTCGCCCGGCGGATCGCCGGCGGAGAAATCGAGATCGCCCCGCTCGCCTTCATGCGGGGCCGCACCCTCGCCCATTGCTTCGCCATCCTGGACGAGGCGCAGAACACGACCCCGGCCCAAATGAAGATGTTCCTTACCCGGATGGGCGAGGGCACGCGCATGGTGATCACCGGCGACCCCACCCAGGTGGACCTGCCGTCAGGGCAGCGGAGCGGCCTGGTTGAGGCGCTCGGCATCCTGGATGGGGTGGCGGGCATCGGGGTCAGCCGCTTCGACGAAGGCGATGTGGTGCGCCACCCCTTGGTGGCGAAGATTGTCGCTGCTTATGGACGGGCCGACGTGCGGACTGCGGAGCAGTCCCTGCGCCGGCCGAAGAAGGAGAGCGATGGAACCGGGAAGTAGACGGCCCGGTGGGGCGCGGCCAAGGGGCGGCGCAGCCACCGGGTTCCAGGGGGCGGCGGAGGTCGCCGTGGTTGTCGAGGCGCCGGGCTGGCATCGCGTGCTGCCACGCGCCGGCCACTTGGCCCGCCGCGCCGCATGCGTCGCCTTGGCCGAGACCGGCTGCGCCGAGGCCGGCCTCACTGTCCTGCTCACTGATGACCGGACCATGCGGCGGCTGAACCACACCCATCGCGGCAAGGACAAGCCAACCAATGTGCTGAGCTTCCCGGGCGGCGGCGAGGGGCATCTTGGCGATCTCGCCCTCGCACTCGGCGTCGTCCTGCGCGAGGCGCGGGCGGCGGGGCGCCCACCGGGGGCGCATTTCGCGCATCTGATCGCGCATGGCACCCTCCACCTCGTGGGGCATGACCATCTGCAGGCGGGCGAAGCCCGCCGGATGGAGCGCGCCGAGGCGCGCATCCTGCACCGCCTAGGCCTGCCCAATCCCTGGCGCGGGGTCCCGGCATGAGCGCTGCTTCAGGCGATCGCACCGGCTTGCTGTGGAAGCTGCAGGGGCTGATCCGCAAGCGTGAGGCCGAGAGCCTCCGCGACCGGATGGAGGAGTTGATCGACGAACCCGAGGCCGCCGGCGGCAAGGCGGCCGAGGCGGGGACCGAGCTTGGCGCGCAGGAACGGGTGTTGCTCGGCAATGTCCTGAAGCTGCGCGACAAGACGGCGGCCGATGTGATGGTGCCGCGCGCCGATATCGTGGCGATCGCCGAGGATCTCAGCCTCGATCAGACCATCAAGGTGATGCAGGAGGAGGCGCATAGCCGCTATCCGATCTATCGCGGCCAGCTCGATGAGATCGTCGGCATGGTCCATATCAAGGACGTCTTTGCCTCGGTCGG
>Ga0114959_10000648_pt1 | contig 32713 bp, 32 predicted proteins | sample C_130625_EF_Meta_FD_87317 | JGI IMG/M metagenome (GOLD analysis project Ga0114959, IMG submission 87317) | Freshwater microbial communities from Lake Croche, Canada to study carbon cycling - C_130625_EF_MetaG | ecosystem: Environmental > Aquatic > Freshwater > Lake | place: Lake Croche, Canada... | reverse complement strand
GATTGGCTTACTTTATCGCGGTCGACTCGGAATTGCGGCCATGGCGCTGGGAATTGCGGAAAAGGCGCATGAACTCGCCCTGGAATACTCGAAGCAGCGCGAGCAGTTTAATCGGCGGCTTTGCGATATGCAAAGCGTCCAAAACATGCTGGCCGACAGTGAAGTGGAGATCGAGGCGAGCCGCTTGCTCATCGAGAAGGGCGCGGCGACGATGGACCAAGGGAAGCCAATCATCAAAGCGTCCGCAATGGCTAAGTTGTATGCCAGTGAAACGGCCAACCGGGTCACCAATCGCGCGATCCAAATCCACGGCGGGCGAGGCATGACCTACGCATTTCTCGTAGAAAAACTTTGGCGTGACGCCAAGCTGACGGAAATCGGGGAAGGATGCTCCGAGATTCAGCGGATGGTGATTGCGAAGCAAATCACCAAATAATCGTGCAATCGGGGCATTCCAATCGTATGCTATGGCAATGCCCCTGATTCCTGCGGTTCTCTTACTCCTGAATCCCGCCGACGCCGTCACCCTGTCCCGCACTTTTCAGTTGGGCGAGAAGCTGTCGTACTCGGTAAACGGTCATATTTCTATCGAGCAGCGGCAGATTGGCCTTAACACCTTCATTCCGGAAGATTTGGATCTTTCATACAAATTTTCTACGGAGACGGTGCAGTTGAAGGCGGACGGCATTGCCGACCTGATCTACGTGCGCCCGACGATCACCCAAACGGAAGGAGAAACCTTCGACTCACCCCCAAAGACATCGGTTGAGAAAGTTAATCAGCGAGTCCGGCTGACGGTTTCGCCCATTAATGAGATCCTCAAGGTGAAGGATGAAACCGTTCCGAAGAAGAAAAATGTCCGCAATTGGTTGCTTGGTCGGCAGGAAGGGGCCAACCCATTCGCCCCCTTCATTAGCGAAGTGCAGCGGTTGGCCCTCTTTTTTGGTCCCCTAGACTCCTCGTTGGATTTCAATCCAAAGTTTAATTTTGATGAAGTAAAGATTGGTGATAGCTGGAAGAGAACTGTCGGTTTCTCGCCCCAAAAGCTCAAGGGAAAGAACAACCAGGCAGTGCAGCGACTGGATTACGCCTACGTCTATAAGGGCGAGGTCACCAGCAATGGAAAGTCGGTGCGTCGGATTGAAGCCAAGTTAGACTTGGACACCGACTTGGCGGAGTTCTATCATCAGCTCACCGACTCGAAGCCATCCGATACCGGGCTGGGCAAATTCCCGCTAAAGTTTTCGGGTGTCATCCAGTTTGATATCGATCCAAAGACGGGGAGGACGCTTTTGGCACAAGCAACCAGCACCGGTGGATTTTCATTGTTCACAATCGACGACGCGGTGGATGCAAAGCTTGAGCAGAAGTTTAAGGGCCGGACAAAGATGACCCTAGATTCGGTGGCGTTAACCCCTCCGAAGAAGGGCAGCTAACCGGAACGAGTCGCTGGTGACCGGCGGGCGACCCTACTCTTTCGAGGGCGGAATTCGAGGCATGAATGAGCCTACGGTGCGCCGGTTTCCCGGGCTTTTGGTATGCTACAGGTTAGATGGCAGCGTTGAAAGAGGGTGATTCCGTGCGAATTGTGACTCGCGAAGTTAGTGACGAGGATCGCAAAAAAAACCGGTACTTTTCCCACATGGCTGGGATGGAAGGCACCGTGCAGAATCTTTACGACGAAGAAGTTGCGGTAAGGGTAAACATCGCCAGCCTTTCGTCCGTCACCAAAGATGTTCATCAGCAGGCAACGCTTCGGATGCGCGAGCGATTTGTCAGCAACATCAGCGAGGAGCAGAAGAAAGCGCTGACCAAGGAAGAGCTGGATTTCGATGTGCACTACGTCCTTCTCGTCAATAAGAATGACATCGAGGTGAACTAGTGGCCGCCGCAGAGTCTAGTTTTGATATCGTGAGTCGAGTGGACATGATGGAATTGAAAAATGCCGTCAGTCAAGCCGAAAAGGAGCTGTCCAACCGCTATGACCTGAAGTCGACTAAGGCTGAGATCCAGTTTGAAAAAGACGAACTCACATTGGTTGCCGATGATGACTTTGTCATGGATCAGCTAGAGAGCATCATCTTTAGCAAGCTGCTGAAGCGGGGCATCGACGCTCGTCAGATTTCTTGGTCAAAGCGAGAACCGGCCGCGGGGATCACCATCAAGCAAAAGCTGGAACTGAAGGTGGGTATCCCGCAAGATAAGGCCAAAGCCCTTACGAAGCAGATTCGGGACGCCATCAAGGTCAACGCACAAATTCAGGGAGACGAAGTCCGCGTTTCCTCAAAAAGCCGAGATGACTTGCAGAAGGCGATCGCGTTTGTCAAAGGCCTAGAACTAGACTATCCCGTCGATTTTGTCAACTACCGCTAAGGTTTCTGCCTCATTTCTGGCCGCTGAGCTTTTGCTTGGCGGCCGGTGACTTTCTATGCCGCCCCGAGTTTTTGCCGCCGCCGACATTGGTTCCAATACCGCCCACCTGCTCGTGGCTGCCACCGATGGTTCGTTGGTCATGCGGATCGATAACTACAACGAATGGATTCCCCTGGGTGAGGTGGTGAGTAAAGCCGGCTCAATTCCCAAGGAGATCACTCAAGACCTGGTGGATGCATGCAAAGGGTTCCGCAGGCTGGCGGATGCTAAGAGTGCGGAGAAGTTATACGTTTTTGCCACCGAAGGCATGCGCATGGCACGAAATCACGAAACGGTGCTGCGAAAAATTCGGGAAGAGGCGGGAATTACGGTGGAAATTATCTCGCCCGTGCGGGAGGCCGAGCTCTCATTCCGGGGAGTCTCGCTTGATTCCCGCAACCTACCGGTCGATCTATTGTTTGAAGTCGGTGGTGGATCCTGTCAGATTGGTCGGATTGAGCGCGGCCGCCTAGCGGAATCGGAGTCGCTCCCGCTGGGGACCGGGCGAATCATTGCGGAATCGGGGCTGATGAGTCCCTGTCCTGAATACGCAATCATTGCCGCCGAACGGTACATCGATTCGGTCCTCCAAACCTCTCGAATCAGCGGTAATTTTGGATTGGCGGTGGTAAGCGGCGGTGTTGGACGTGGGCTCTGGCGGGCGTTGCATCCCGATGGTGAGAAAATGCTGGACATTCGTGAGATCGATTTGATGGCTTGGACGGCCGGACGACTTCCGATTGATCGAATCATCACCCGGTACGGTGTAAAACAGAAGCGGGCCGGAACCCTGTTGCCGGGAGCGCTTGTGTACCGTGCTTTGATGAAAAAATTTGGCCTCACCCAGATGGCGATTTCCGAATTTGGTATCCGTGAGGGAGCGATATTGGAAATGGCGGCGCGAGTCTAATGGGTTCTCCAACGCACGAAACGGAGTCACGCAGGGCCGGCAAAACTGCTCAGGATCGCTACATAAATCGTGAGCTGTCGTGGCTAAGATTTAACGAGCGCGTGCTCGAAGAAGCACTGAACGAGGGAAATCCCCTACTCGAGCGGCTGAAATTTCTTGCCATCTTTGAAAGCAATCTAGATGAGTTCTACATGGTTCGCGTAAGCGGCCTCATCGAGCAATTCGAATCGGGGGTGCTGGACACGTCACCGGATGGGCTGACGCCAAACGATCAGCTCGTCATGATCAGCTCGGTTGCCGAGCCGATGCGCCAGCGTGCGGCGGAGGTGCTGAAGACGGACATCATGCCTAAGCTGGATGAGCACGGAGTCCAAATCCGCACCCTCAGCAGCCTCAGCGATCGCCAGCGGCGAGAGATGCACCAATACTTTAGCCAGCAAGTATTTCCGCTGTGTACGCCGTTAATGCTGCAACCGGCCACCAGCGTCCCATTTATTTCCAACCGTAGTCTCAATCTATGCGTCGAGCTAGCAGATGAACGGGGGGATACCCGGTTGGCGAGGGTGAAGGTACCCACGGTTATTCCGCGGGCGATTCGTCTCGGCAAACGCAAGAATGAGTTCATCTTGCTGGAGGATCTCATTGCCAGCGAAATCGAGTCGCTATTCCCAGAGGTGGAGATCCGCGGGGTTCACCAGTTCCGGGTTATCCGCGACGCCGACGTTGAGATTCGAGAATTGGAGGCAGCCGACCTGATCTCCAATATCAAAGAGACCTTGCGCTTACGCCGGTTTGGTGATCCGGTGCTGTGCATGATCCAGCCAGACATGCCGGTGAGGGTGCAATCCCTGCTGAAGGGGCTTCTCAACTTGGATGATGAGGATGTCTTTACGGTCGATGGAATTCTCGGCCTAGAAGTTTTGTGGGAATTGACACGGATTGATAAACCGGGCCTCCGATTTCCGGCCCATCTGCCGTATCTGGCCGAAGCGATGTCTACCCCCACATCAATCTTGGATGCGGTAGCCCAAACGGATGTCCTGGTTCATCATCCGTACGATAGCTTCCGAACAGTTGAGGAATTTGTCGGCTCAGCGGCGCGAGATCCCGATGTGATCGGAATCAAGCAGACGCTTTACCGGGTAGGGAAGGAGTCACCGATCGTGGAGAGTCTCGCCGACGCGGCCGAACAGGGCAAGCAGGTGGCGGCGATGGTTGAGCTGAAGGCACGGTTTGACGAGAGCAACAACCTCGGATGGGCGCGATCGCTAGAGCGAGCAGGCGTACACGTGAGCTACGGCTTTCCCGAGTATAAGACTCACTGCAAACTTGGTCTCATCGTCCGGCGAGAAGGAGATCGATTGCGCCAGTACGCCCACATCGGCACCGGTAACTACAATCCCGTAACCGCGCGTCTCTACACCGACCTTGGGCTCTTTACGTGCGATGAGGATATTTGCCATGACGTCAGTGAACTATTCAATTACTTGACTGGATTTAGCCGGCAAACGAAATATCGGAAAATTCTCGTCGCCCCGCTTAATCTTCGGGAAGGGATTTTGATGAGAATCCGCCGGGAGATTCGCTTTGCACGGGCGGGAAATTCTGCGCGTATTGCCTTAAAGCTAAATGCGTTGGTGGATCCCGAGATCATCGATGCTCTGTACGAGGCATCGGCCGCCGGAGTTCTGGTTGATATTATCTGTCGTGGCGTCTGCTGCCTCCGGCCACAAGTTCCGGGACTCAGTGAGAACATTCACGTTCGGAGCATCGTTGGGCGATTTCTTGAGCATTCCCGAATTTACTACTTCCTCAACGGCGGAGCGCCGGATGCGTTGATCGGCAGTGCAGATGCGATGCGAAGAAACCTGGATCGTCGGATTGAAGTGGTGGCGCCGGTCGAGAGTCCTAAGTTGATTGATTTGATCGAAACGAAAATTCTGGAGCCTTGTCTCCGGGATAACGTCCGGGCGTGGGAATTACTGGCGGATGGTCATTATCGGCGCGTGACAAGGTCGGGGGAGCCATTCGACTGTCAATCTTGGTTTCTCGCTCACCCGCTGGCTAAATTTCAGTTCTGAGGGCGATCGAGTTCACGCTGGAGTTCCTCATGAGCACTCTGCGTATTTCGGAGCTCGTCCAGCACGTCTTCCACTGCGCTTCGGTAGCTCAGGCGATCGCTGATGGAGGGTTCTCGCAGGCTGAGAGCTTCACTTCGGTCCGCGGTTTCTTGGAGGGAGCGGATAATCGCCTCGATCCGCGTCCGGCTGGGCGAGCTAGCCTCGGGGAATTGATTGATCATCGCGGCGTGGTGCAGAGCTTCGGCCATGCCTTCATCCGCCGCTAATTTTAGCCGCGGAGACAATTTTCCTAACTCGGAAGTCTCGTTTCGGTGAGCCTGACTCAATGCATCGAGGCGGTTGTACTGAACGCACACTTGCTCTAGGAGAGTAAGCACGGCGACCGGCACTCTCGGAGTCGCCCTCGTCCGCCAAGTATTCATGCCCGGGTACTGATTACCGTAGAATTTTTGCATCTGCGGGTTTCCGTTCCACCCCATCATGACGGGGGTTCGCCCACCCATCAGCAATGCTATCAACTGCCGGAGTACGGATCTTGCTTGAGGAGAAAGTTGAGTTGAATCTTGCCCCGTCGCCCCAAATTTCCGCAGCATCGTCACGCCGATTCCCAGGTTGATCGCTCCCCCAATGAACGGACCAATGAATGCGTGCTTCAGACCGCTATGATTGAGGATTCCCAAAATTCCCAATGTGCAGGCCAGGATGACAAGACCGACGCCAACTATTACCTGTACGATTGCCCCATTCCGGGCCTGATTTCCACCCGCCATGACAAATCCATGATTGTGTAGAAATCGGGCCAGGGAAGAATCGTTGGGGATCATTGCGACTGTATTATCCGGCGTGAAACCGGAAGGGTTGGGTCTTTTGACAAAACCGGGTATATCCCCCAACGGAATGATAGATCTTGTTTCAGGCGACCGCCTGGTTATGATTGGTGACAGCATTACGGACTGTGGAAGGACTCGGCCGATCGGTGAGGGGCTCTTCAATGCGTTAGGGAACGGTTATGTTTCGTTGCTGGACGCGATGATCACAGCCGCCGAACCATCTCGAATTGTGCGGGTGATCAATATGGGTTGTTCGGGTCATACCTCTTCGGACCTGGTTCAACGTTGGGATTCCGATGTGATTGCGCTGCGTCCGGATGTTCTCACCGTTATGATCGGTACCAACGACGTGTGGCGGCAGTTTGATAGTCCCGGTCGAACGGAGCACGCAGTTGATTCCGAGGCGTACCGAGCCAATCTCGTAAGGATGGTGGAGCAATCTCAGCACGCGGTGAGGGGGCTATTGCTAGCTACGCCATTCTTTCTGGAACCTCTCGTAGACGATCGAATGAGGGCCAGAATGGATGAGTACGGGGCGATCGTCAAGGAGATTTCGACGCTATACGGAACGGAGTTTCTCGATACTCAAGCACTGTTCCAGCCCTACCTGCAAGCGCGTCACTCATCGGAGGTCGCTTGGGATCGCGTCCATCCTAGCCTCACGGGACACTACATCTTGGCGAAGGGATTTGCGAACTCGCTCGGCGTTCTGAAATAGCCCAAACACAAAAATGCCGCGCGGCCATGGACCGTGCGGCATCTCTATTTTGCTTGGCTACTTTTAGCTTATGCCTTGGCAGCGAGAGCTTTGTTGGCAGCTTTCGCAATGCGGCTCTTTCGGCGAGCAGCTTGGTTAGGGTGAATGATTCCTCGCTGTGCCGCCTTATCAAGGTTTTTGACCGCGATGGTCAACGTCGTCTTCACTACTTCTGCATCCGGAGTCGCTCCGGAGGCGGCCACTCGGACCTTCTTTACGTAGGTCTTCAACGCCGTCTTGGCGGACAGATTACGAGCGCGATTCTTCGCGTTTCGCTTGATGTCCTTCTTACTCGATTTGATATTTGCCATGGTTGCTTATCGGAACCACTGATTATACACGACCACAAGATGAGGATGCCAACCTGACGCCGATACATCGGGTGGCTTTAAGACCATAGGCGCGCCATTTGACCAGACAGATGGTTTGTTCGAAAATACGGCCGGGTTAACTTCAATTGTTAGGCTGGGAGTCACCCGTGCCGCCCGTCAATCTATACGAATTAGTATACTTTCACCCATGAGCGCATCGGTTGAGATTTCGGGCATTCAGGATCGGGGATATGCCTTCCCCGACGCGTTGGTTTCGACAGAGTGGGTGCTGGAACACCAAAACGACGAAAACGTTCGGCTCATCGAAAGTAACGAGGATCCGTTGCTCTACAGCGCAGGGCATATTCCGGGGGCGGTGGAGATCGATTGGACGCGTGATCTGAACGATCCCCTTCGTCGCGACTACCTTGACCGAGCCGGTTTTGAAGCGCTTGCCCGCCGAATCGGCATTACTCCCGAAACCACTCTTGTCTTTTACGGAGACAAGAATAATTGGTGGGCAACCTACGCCGCTTGGGTTTTCCATCTGTTCGGTCACACGAACGTCAAGATTATCGATGGAGGCCGGATTAAGTGGCTCAACGAAGGGCGTGAACTGACTAAGGAAGTACCGACCTACGCTCCAACTGAATACGTCGCCGCCGATCGCGACGATGCCACGTTCCGCGCGTACCGAGAGGATGTTCTAAAGCACCTTGCCAAGGCGGGCAAGCTCATTGATGTTCGTTCCCCCCAGGAATTCGACGGGACTCGCTTGCACATGGAAGCCTATCCAAACGAGGGTGCTCTACGGGGCGGCCATATCCCGGGAGCCAAGAACGTCCCGTGGGCAAAAGCAGTCAATCCTGATAGTGGCGAATTCCTTCCCGCCCCGGCGCTAAGGGAACTCTACGAAACCCAGAGCGGACTCAATCCCGCCGATGACGTCGTGGTTTACTGCCGAATCGGGGAACGATCGAGCCACACATGGTTCGTGCTTAAATATTTGCTGGGATACCCGCAGGTGCGCAACTACGATGGTTCATGGACCGAGTGGGGCAACTCCGTCGGTGTTCCGATTGAACGCTAAATGCCGCCAAAGTTAATTGAGCAACTGGAAGAGATCGATCTCTACCCGGATCGGGCCGATCGGATCGAAATGTTGATCGCCATCGGGGAGGAATTTCAGAATCCCTCCCACGATGAGTTTCCACGCAACGACAGCTGCCGGGTTCCCGGTTGCGAAAGCGAAGCCTTTGTGGCGATGGATCGGGACGGCCATCTGAAAATTGCGATTGACAATCCGCAAGGGATCTCCGCGATGGCAATGGCACAGATCATTCTCCAGGGATTTTCTGGAGCCACTCCGGAGCAGGTGCGATTGGTTCCGGAAGAGATCGTCTACCGCGTGTTTGGCCGGGAACTGTCGATGGGCAAATCGATGGGACTCACCGGGATGGTCGGCATGGCGAAGCGTGCCTTTCTCGAATCGGCATAGTAAAAAACGGGTATCTACTTGGGAATGACCGTTTCGGTTCTGGGGGCTGGCAGTTGGGGAAGTGCCATGGCACTCCTTCTGGGGCGAAACGGGCACGATGTCACCCTGTTCGGTCGTAATGCTCACGAGCTGACCATCATGGAAGTGGAGCGGGAGAACTTTCAGTACCTTCCCGGTTTTCCCTTTCCTGAAAACGTCTCGTTTCGACACTTTTTGGATGGCGTTCAAGAAACGGACCTAGCGGTGATCGCCGTTCCCAGCAACGCGGTAGAAGAGATCGCGGAGTGGCTGGGCCCCCACGCCGCCCATGTTGCTATCGCATCGAAGGGATTAGAGGCAGACTCTGGCCGGCTGCTGACGGAAGTTGTGGCGGATGACTGCCCGAACCGGATTGGAGTGCTCAGCGGCCCAAACTTAGCCGTCGAGATTGCGAAGGGCATTCCAACCGTCGCCGTAGCGGCAAGCCAGGATGCCGAGTGTGCCGAAGCGATACGGGCGGCATTTCACTCGCCGACATTTAGAGTGTCCCCATCCGATGATGTGATCGGTGTCGAACTAGCGGGAGCCCTGAAAAATGTGCTCGCTATCGGCGGAGGGATATCTGACGGCCTCGGGTTTGGCGATAACACAAAGGGGGCATTTTTGAGTCGCGGGCTGGTGGAAATGGCTAAGCTTGGGATTGCCCGGGGCGGGCGGATGGAGACATTCTTGGGCCCGGCGGGAGTCGGAGATCTTTTTGCGACAGCCGTTAGTAAATTGTCACGAAACTATCGCTTGGGTTTTGCGGTGGGGTCTGGGGTTTCACTGGACGCGGCACTGAAACAGATCGGTCAAGTGGTGGAAGGAGTAGCGACCGCAAAATCGGCCATCGCGCTTGGGCACCACGTTCAGGTGGACCTTCCGGTCATTTCGGCGGTAAATGATGTGCTTTCAAATTCCATTTCGCCCGGCGATGCGGTGCAAAGGCTGATGTCGCGAAAGTCGGAAAGCGGCACCTATTAAAGAAAGAACCCCGATTGCCATGATGGACTCGGGGTTCAACTTCTCACTAGAAGCTCTTAGGTTGGTTTTAGAGAGCCCCTAACCTAATCGCCGTTCTTCTCCATGCCAACGCAGGTGGCAGCGGTTCTTCGGGTCAGGTGCGGTTCGTATTTGATTTGAATGCGTTACCTCCTTCTGAGGCTTCGTGGTCGAAGTCCTCGTTTTTTTGACCAGATCGCTCTGGTATTGATTAAGACGTCGTTAACGAACGCTCTGTTCGATTGCACCGGCGCTTGGGACTATTGGCAACTCGGCTACCCTTCAAATGACTGTCGGTATGCCCGGGGAGATAGGCCCGTCAACTTTCGAAAGCGATTCGCGAAATAAAACTCGTCGGTAAACCCGACCGATCGGGATACCGCGGCGATGGGAAGCTTGCCCTCCACTAAAAGTCGTCGGGCATGTTCTAGCCGCACAGATTCCACGTAGTTTCTTGGACTTTCGCCGATTTCTTCGCGAAATAGATGTCCGAACCGAGAGGGCGAAAGGTTGGCGACGGCCGCTAACAGTTCTAGAGTCCACTCTGAGGCGTAGTCGCGCCGGACTCTTTCCTGAACCTCCCGAATCCGCGGGTCGACGTCGCCGCCTCCACCGGATAGCATCGTTACGCGGACGAAGATTTCTTCGAGACGATTGAATACGAGTCGGCGATTGAGTGTTCGTGTAGGATCAAGCGCAATGCACTCCGTCAGGTTCTGACTGACCAATTTTGCGAAATCACTGGCGAGAGGCCGAACGGCTAGGCCGGTGTTACTTGGGTCCCATCGGAGGAGTGAATCCCAATCGGGCCGGGGATGGAAGTGAATCCACTGGAGACCCCAGTGGCCAATTTTGGGATCGGTGCCGTAAGCATGCATTTGTCGTGGCAAAAGGAGGGCCAAATCACCTGGACCTACCGACCGGCGACTTCCTCCGCTCTCAATCACGCCGCGGCCCGCACGAGTGTAAATCAGGAGGTAGCTACGCGACCCTTTCTCTCGGTACGTCGCATAGCGGGAATCTTCAGTGAATTCACCCGCAACGTACTCGGCTACGTTCGGATCGAATGCACTAGTCCGGTATTCCATAGCAAGATATTATAGGTAATTGGCAATTTTGACAAGCGTTGACCGCACTCGGTTGACTTAAAATCTTCGTATGCCAGCGGTCGCAACGGCGCGAGAACAATTTGAACAGACCGGATACGTCATTAGTCCGGGTCTCTTTTCGGCGGAAGAAGTCGGTTTTTTCCGGAAGTACTTTACGCAAATGCGCGACCGGGGTGGCGACGGTTGGGCCGAAGGCGGGATTGATTTTGATTCCCCCGATCCTTTGCGTGCTTACCCTCGACTTTTGCAGCCTCATCGTGGCGACCAGGTCGCCATGGATTTCATGCTGGACCCCCGGCTTAAGCCAATCCTCACCGATATCTGTGGTGAAACGCCGTTCGCGGTGCAGACAATGGTCTATTTCAAGTCGCCGGGCTCCCGGGGGCAGGCTCTTCACCAAGATCAGCGGTACCTGCGGTGTGAGCCGGGAACCTGCATGGCCGCGTGGCTGGCTTTGGATGACTGCGACGAAGAAAACGGATGTATGTACGTGGTTCCGGGATCGCAAAATCTTCCGATGATCTGCCCAGACGTCGCTGATCAGGAGGAAAGTTGGGGAGCCGATTACATTCCACCTCCCCCAGGGATGGAGGCGGTCCCCGCGATAATGAAGGCGGGCGACGTCCTGTTTTTCAACGGTTCGTTAATCCACGGGTCAGGCAAGAACCGCAGTGACACTCGATTTCGTCGCACGTTGATCGCCCACTACATCGCCGCTGAGTGTGACAAAGTGGCGCATTACTATTTCCCGGTCTACCGATTTGACGGATCTACCGTAGATGATGGACTCACTGCCAACCCATGGGGAGGGGGACCCTGCGGGGTTCCTAAGCTCGTGGATGGTGAAATCGTTTACGAGATGGTTGGGTCGATTGAGGAAGCCCGCGCGGCTCACTGAAAGAACATGAAATATCAACTTGAATACGAAGAGAAGGGCTATACGATCGTAAAGGGCCTGTTTACGGAAGCGGAAGTCGTGGCACTTCGGGACCACTATATGGCGATCAACGCCGCCGGTCCCAAGTTCACCGAAGGTAACTACGATAAAAATTCTGCGGACCCGCTTTGTCAATATCCGCGATTGATGCAACCTCACCGCGATGACGCGATTTCGATGGAATTCCTTCTGGACCCTCGAATAAAAGAGGTGTACGAAGAACTCCTTGGCGAGGCACCTTACGCGGTTCAGACGATGGTGTATTTCAAGCCAGCCGGGGCACGCGGCCAGGCCCTTCACCAGGACCAGCGGTATCTTCGCGTCCACCCGGGCAGTTGCACCGCAGCTTGGATGGCGTTGGATAAGTGCGACGCCGAAAATGGATGTATGCAAGTGGTCCCGGGGTCGAATAAGTTCGATATCCTGTGCCCCATCAAGAGCGATACCAGCCGCAGTTTCACTTCCGAGACGGTTCCGATTCCGGACGGTTACGAAGTGGTCGATGTGGAAATGGAACCGGGGGATGTCTTGTTTTTCCACGGCAACCTCATTCACGGCAGCGAGCCGAATCGTTCCGCTAACCGTTTCCGACGTATTGTTGTGGGACACTACGCACACGCAGCCGCGGATCAGGTAGGTCAGTGGTACAACCCGGCTTACCGTTTCGATGGAAGCTCGCTGGAGATTCCTTTCGCCCAGGGAAGCACCACATGCGGCACGTTCGTGAACGCCCCTTCCGGAATTGAGTTGGAAATGAACGGTACTGTTGAGGCCGCTTTAGCCGCTCATTGATGGCGGCTTTAGAAAGTCGCGGGCAAAACAGGCGTTATAATAACAAAGGTATGAAGCTGTTCGAACGAATGAAGTCTCGAGAAGATAACTTGCTGGCCGCCGGGATCGCGTGGACAATCGGCATCTTTTGGAGCGTGACGTTCGGGTTTTATATGGGATGCATCGCTGGCAGCCCGCACGAAATTGATATTCAGAAGCCGCTCATGGCGGGTTCGGGGTTAACCGGAGCCGGGATTGGTCTCATCTTCGGCGTCAGTTTGGCCCTGTTTTTCACCGTTGTGTATCCTCGGTGGACTGCGGAAGACGCTCGAGAAGAAGCCGAAGCTGACGCCCACCATTAAGTTCAATACATAAAAAAAGTCCAGCCTGCTGATTTCAGCAGGCTGGACTTTTTTTATGTTGTCTTTACTTGTTTACGTAGACCCGGAAGTCCTTCGCTCCGGATGCTCCACGGGCCACAACCTTAACCGACGTATTGGATTTCACGGCAAACGAGGTCGCTGTGAAAGTCGCACTTCGGCCGCCGGCAGGCACGGTCACACTCGCGGGGACCGACAGCACGGCAGGATAGGGGCTGGTGAGCGTAATCACATAACCAGCCGGAGGGGCTTCTCCGTCCAGGGTGACGGTACCCGTGGTGGGCGAGCCTCCCTGAATCGTTGCCGGGTCAAATGCAAATCCCGAGAACGATGCCTGCTTGACCAATAGGTTCTTCGTAACCGGTGTCGTCGGATAGACACTTGCCTTCAGAACCGCGGTTGTCGCCGCCGCGACGCCATGAGTCGTGATCGCAAAGTTGACCACCGTTGTGCCGGCCGGAACGACTACCGATGCGGGCATCGTAGCGGCGAGGGGCTTTGATGACCCCAGCGTAACCGTAACGCCGCCGGCGGGAGCCGCACTGGCGATCATGACCGTGCCGGTTATTCCATTGCCACCGACAACGGCATCCTGCGAGAGGCTGATGCTCGTAACGGCTGGCGGCAATACCGTCGGCTTAAACGCTACCGTGGTAAATCCGGTGCGTCGAGCCGCAATCGTGACTTTCGTGGGTACCGCGACCGTTCCGGTGGTGGTTGTGAAGTTTGCCGACAAGGCTCCGGCCGGAATCGTGATTGAAGCCGGTACCGTTGCAAGTGCGGCATTGCTGGTCGTCAGATTGACAACGAACCCACCGATGGGGGCTGGATTGTCGAGGGTCACCGTTCCGGTTCCCGTACTGGCGCTCGGAATCAATGGCTGGGCGTAGGTCAGCGTGAAGCTGGTCGGCGCCGGGTAAGGATTCACCGTCAGGGTTGCATTGGCCGTCGACGCATCGAGCGTACCGGTGATGGTAGCCGTGGCAGAACTTCCCACCAACGGCGTCGTGACCGTGAATGTTGCCGTTTTTACTCCCGCCGCCACCGTGACGGATGCGGGCAAGGAAGCTACTGGGTTATTGGAAGCCAAGGTAACTACCGTTCCCCCAGTAGGAGCATTCTTGCTGAGAGTGACGGTTCCCGTAACCGATGTTCCGCCGAAAATCGTGTTTGCCGACAGAGTTAGGGAAGAAAGAGTGGGGGGCGTGTTTCCCGTGTTTGAGAACGCCTGAATATTCAGTGCTCCCCAGCCGGTGACGAAGTCCCATCCGACCTTAGCGGTCGAAGGAGTTCCATTTGGCAAATTACCGTTCGCGCCACTCACGACGTCGAAGAACAGCGAAGAATTACCGTTGAACGAGTAAAGGAGGTTTTGAATTCGACCGTGTCGGTACTTTCCAGCGGTAGCAGGGAGCGTTCCGAGCGAAATCATCTGCTGCTGGGCAATCGCGAGGCCGGCCGCGAACGTAGGAGATGCGCCGCTGGTTCCTCCAATAATGTAAAAGCCAGGGCTTGCAACTCCGGCCGCCAGATACACCACGTAGCCGGTGTTCGGATCAGCCGCTAGTGCCAAGTCCGGAAGCATTCGGTAGTTGATATTGTTGGGGACACCGGTTCCCACCTGCCAAGTCGGACGCGTATTGAAGGCAAGGCCGTTAACAACCCAGCCTCCGCCACTGCCGTTCCACCCCGTTTCGGTCGCCCGATTGCCGTTGACATCCACCGTAGCGGTCGTACCGCCGACGGAAAGCACTTCGGGATCATAGTCTGGGTACGGGTAACCAGAAATGTCGGTGCCACTGTCGCCGCTTGCCGCCATGTACGTGATGCCTTGGGCAGCCATAGTGAGGTGCTGGTTGTGGGCCGCCACTGCGGTGGTGTCGGAACCAAACCGCCACCCGTAGCTCTCGGAAATGATGTCCGCTAAGTTATCATTGGCTTCTTTGGTGAGAACATCGATCAGGTTGCCGCCGGTGCCGTCGTAAATGTAGAGATTTGCCAGCGGTGCCACGGTAAGAATCGTCTGAATATCCAGATCGGCCTCGCCCTGCGGAGTTGTGCCTCCGGTGCCACCGCCAGCGGGAACGGGGACTACCGTCACGTTGCTGCCGATGCCACCGGCGGGGCTGGGAAGTCCCCACTGGGCGTAAACCTTGGTTAAGGTTGGCGAAAGTCTGAAACCATCCCAACTAGAGATGCCGATGCTTCGACCAAGACCGGTCTTACCGGCTGAATACAACGGAGCGATGTTGTAGAGACTACGAACTTGGCCCGGGGTCAGATAGCCTTGAGCTTTTGGACGCGTGAACGTTTCCAAGCCGGCGATATCGACAATGAGTGGTTTGAGATCCGCGGGAACACTGGGGGCAACGGTGAACGCACGAAAATGAGGATCTTCGTTACCGACCGGGTTCATCAGAGCAAACTCCCGCAGGTGGGTGCGGAAGGCTTTTTCTGCCATCGCAACCGTACCGTCGGCAAGAATGCTGATCCGGGACTGCGAAATCATGGTGATCTTAAAACCGCTTTGCTTCAGGAAATCGGCGACGCGGTCTACCTGCCACGTCTGCGGACCAAAGCGCTCGCCAACCTGTCGGGGGGTGAGGAATTTGCGGTAGTCCGGGCTCTTGGGGTCAGAAACTGATTCAGCAAACTTTTCCATCCCGGCTGAATCGCCAAACTTCAAGCTGATTGCGAGATGTAACGGCGTATCTTTCGGTGTGGGACTGAGATGGAACGATCGATTGATGGCCGCCGGTGGATTGATATCCAGCGGCAACAGTTGGTTGGCCGTTTGAGCTGAAGCAGAAGCAACCAGGCCGAACCCGAGTAACAGGGTGCCTAGCCGCGTCTGCAACGACCCAAAGCGGGCGCGGGACGGGGTTTTAGTAAGAGCATGCATGATGATTGTTTCTTCAGAACAGAATTGACCAATTAGACGAAATCATACGGCATTTTCACAAAATCCAGAAGGATTTTTCAGGCAGAATTCGCCCCACGTGGCGTCTCCGAGCGGGACGCTTTGAAATGGTGCATATGTGCTAAACTCTATTCCTTATCTGCGCCTTCTCGTGAGCGGTCACGGTTGGGGCGGATCGGTAAACCAAACTGAATCATGCCGCTAAATCCAATTACCAAGAAAGAAACGATCGAAGCCTACGCCCAGAAAGAAGGCGATACCGGCTCCACCGAAGTTCAGATCGCCGTGATGCAGGCTCGCATTGCACAAATCACCGATCACCTTCGCGTGCATCGCAAAGATTTCCACAGCCGCCGGGGCCTTTTGCTCCTGGTCGGTCGTCGCCGCCGCCTCGAAGCCTACATGCGGGCTCGCGACGTCGTCAAGTACCGAGAACTCATCAAGCGACTCGGCATCCGCGAAGTTCGTCCGAAGTGACCCTTCAAGCCCTCCGAAATATCTTCGGAGGGCTTTTTTGCGCCCAAAATGTCTTTCCGTTCCGAAAACGACTGGTACCCTGAGATCTCCCGATGAGCACGATTGCCCCTGATTCTTTGCGCACCGAAATTGCTCGTCGGCGCACCTTTGCCATCATTTCTCACCCCGACGCCGGTAAGACGACCCTCACCGAAAAGCTTCTCCTCTACGGAGGCGCCATCCAACTCGCCGGTGCCGTAACCGCCCGAAAAAACCAGCGAAAAGCGACTTCGGACTGGATGGAACTGGAAAAGCAGCGCGGAATTTCGGTCACCTCAACCGTCCTCCAGTTCGAATATCGAGACCACGTTCTAAACCTTCTCGACACCCCCGGTCACGACGATTTTTCCGCCGACACCTACCGCACCCTAACCGCCGCTGATAGCGCGGTCATGCTCATTGACAACGCCAAGGGCGTGGAAACCCAAACCAAGAAACTGTTTGCCGTTTGTCGCCAGCGGGGAATTCCCATTTTCACCTTCGTGAATAAAATGGACCACCCCGGCATCGGTCCGCTTTCTCTCCTGACGGAAGTTGAAGATACGCTTGGCATCCGCACGGTGCCGATGAACTGGCCAATTGGTCAGGGATCAGAGTTCCGGGGCGTGTATGACCGAGAGTCGCGCCAGGTTCACCTCTTCCAGCGCGTCAGTCACGGAGCCGAGCGGGCGCCAGTGGTGATTCTCGACATCGATCATCCAACGGTCGCCGAGATGCTGGGCAGCGACGTTCTCGAAACACTTCGCGAAGAGATCGAACTCGTGGAGATTGCCGGGGAAGAGTTCAATTTGGAGAAAGTCCTTCGCGGTGAACTATCTCCCGTTTTCTTTGGTTCCGCGATCACCAATTTCGGCGTGGAGCCGTTCCTCAATCGATTTATCGGCATCGCGCCGCCTCCCGGCCATCGAGTAGCCGAAGAAAAGGCGGTTGAACCCGAAGAGCCGACCTTCAGCGGTTTCGTATTCAAAATTCAGGCAAACATGGACCCGAACCACCGCGACCGAATCGCGTTTATGCGCGTGGTCAGCGGCAAGTTCGAAAAAGACATGCAGGTTGGCCATACTCGGCTGAACAAGCAGATCCGCCTCACTCGCCCGCAGCGACTATTTGCTCAAGATCGCGAGACGGTGGAGGAAGCCTATCCCGGGGACATCGTGGGTCTCACCAATGTCGGCATTTTCCGACTGGGAGACACTGTGGTCGAGAAAGGGAAGCTGACGTACCAGGAGGTCACGCCGTTCGCCCCCGAAATGTTTGCCGTGCTGGTCAATCGGAGCATCGATCGGTTTAAGCACTTTGAAAAGGGGGTGGAGCAGCTATGCGACGAAGGCCTCAGTGACCTTTTCTGGGATCCCAAATCGGCTCAGCGGAACCCGATCCTCGGCGTCGTCGGTCGGCTTCAATTTGAAGTCATTCAGTACCGATTGGAATCGGAATACGGGGTCAAAACTTTGCTGGAGCCGATGCCTTTTGAGCTGATCCGTTGGTTAGACGGTGATCCCGACGAGATACGCGGGATTTATTGGGGGACCAGCGCCAAATACGTGGAGACGAGGCTCGGGGAGCCGGCGGTCGTGATTCAAAGCGAGTGGAATCTGGGCTACCTTAAGGAAAAGCACCCAACCCTCGTGTTTCACGATCGGGCCGATTGGCGCACGGCTAGCCGATAGTCGGGCGCATCCCGTATACTTGACAAAAAGGTCAAGAATGAAATTTTCCAGTCAGGAGGAGTACGGATTGCGTTGCCTTATCCAAATCGCGCGCACGGCAAAGCCCGGCGGCCTCACGATTCCTGAAATCAGTCGTGCCGAAGCCCTTTCCCAAACTCATGTCGCGAAGCTCTTGATGATTCTGCGAAAGGATGGATTTATCCTAGCGGCTCGGGGCCAGGCCGGTGGATATACGCTCGCTCGTCCCGCGGCGGAGATCTCGGTTGGTCAGGTTTTGGAATCGCTTGGGGGAAGGTTGTACGACGGAGAATTCTGTGAACGTCATCGCGGTCAGGTGGATATCTGCCGGCATGCCGTCGACTGTAGCGTCCGATCCGTTTGGCAGGTTATTCAGCACGCGGTGGACGACGTGGTAAATCGAATTTCATTAGCCGATCTCATCGAATCGGCCCCGGTTTCGAGTAATGTGACCTTCACCGACCGCGTAAATCGGTCGGTGACGGCGTCATAAGATTGAGAGCTAAGTAAATGGTGACTGCATCAGAGTTTCCCGTAACTATCACCGACCGTGCGATCGCGCAATTGGTGCGACTGGTCTCCAAGGATGGCCGCCCCGGCGTCTTCCTTCGGATCGGCGTAAAAGGCGGCGGATGTAGTGGATTTGAATACGTCATGAAGCTAGACGATACGCGTAAGCCTATCGATATGGAGACCGAGCTTGAAGGCGTCAAGATCATCTGCGATGCCAAATCTGCCGTTCTGCTCCAAGGTTCAACCTTCGATTACACGGGCAATCTCATTGGTGGTGGCTTCAAGTTCGACAACCCTAACGTGAGTAAAACCTGCGGCTGCGGCACCAGCTTCACCCCAAAATAGCCGTCGGGATCAGTGTAATTACCGATAGTTACACCGTGGTATCGTATCGATACGTTCCTGGTCATGGGTACTCCTTCCTCCAGTTCAGCCCGTTCGTCGGGGAAGTCGGAAAGGGTTTTTGAACACCTCAGCCGGGTGGTTGAGAATGCCGAGCCCAATACGCGCCTGCCATCGGTGCGTGCCCTAATGACCCGATTCGCCGTGAGTCAAGCGACGGTTACCGCCGCCATCTACCGGCTCGAACAAGAGGGTGCCCTCTATCGTCGTCAGGGAAGCGGAATCTATTCCTCGCCCGGGGCAAATTCTCGACCGCTACTACTGCTTGTAGACGGAGATTCGGCGTTAGGGCCCTCTAGCTTCTGGTGCATTCTCGTGAAAGCGCTCCAGGACCTTTATGCTGACCACCCAAACGGCCTCGAAATCCATTTCACCCGGTCTATGCCCTACCCATCACCTGGGGAGCCAGCGGAAAGCTTCCTCAGTCTACGACTGGCGGAAGCGATAAGGAATCGCAAGTATTCGGGAGTCTTTTCCGTTTGCCAGAACGATGCGGTCTTGAATGCGATTCGAGAAGCGGACCTGCCAAGCGTCGGATTTGCCTGTGCCGCCAGATATCAAATTCACATGGCGTATTTGGAGGCCTGTCAATTAGCCATAAGCGCTTTGGCTGCCCTTGATTGCAAATCGCTGGGGCTTTATAAGCCGATCCATGCCACCTCGCGCGAGGTTTTTATGGCCAGTTTGCGGGCGCACGGATTGACCGAGGTGGCCCTTCCGGTGGTCGATCCTCCGCCATTGTTCCGGCATGTAGCCGCCTTCCACCGAATTGCCGAGCAGGGCTACTGGTCGGCAATGGCGGCTTTTGGGCCAGACTCTGAACTCAAGCAGCGGCCCGAAGGAATCGTGATTCTCGACGATATGTTCGCGCAGGGGTACCTGAGTGCCTTGCAAAGACTCGGCATACGGGTGGGTCGTGACCTTCAGGTGGCTTCCACCGTTAATGCTGAATCCCCGTCATTGTTGGCTTGGGAGGAACAAATTGTATCGGTGCGCTTTAGCGTATTGGAAATCGCTACGGTCATGCATACAGCCATGGACGCCCTCCAGCAGGGAGAAGAACCCGCCGATTCTTGGGAACAAGCCACCTGGAATTTGGAGACGGGAGGCCTGTTTCGGGTGGCGATGCTGATCCCGAAGGTATACGTTCCGGAAGCAATTCGCCAGTGTATCAATACAATCAAGCACTGATTCTTAATACTGGATGGACTCAGAGACTCGATTGCTTCGGAAGCTGGAAGTGTAGAAATTGGGTCAGTCCGCTAAACCGACCCAATATTTTGCTGTTCAGCAGTCCTATCTACTCTTGGCGAGGAGAGCGTTTACTGCATCCCAATCCAGGTTGTCGAACCAGGCGTCGATGTATTTAGCCCGCGCCGTTTGATGATCCAGGAAGTAGGCGTGCTCGTAAACGTCAAGTGCTAATACCAGCCGATTATTCCAAGCCGGGAAGGTGTCCTGAGCATCGCCCGCGTAGTTATGAATGCGCTGTTCGTCCTGATCGTAACCCACGAATGCCCAGCCACGGCTGGAAATGCCGGTGATCTTCAGGTCGGCCTTCCACTTCTCAAAACTGCCGTAGGCTTCATCGATTAGCGTCGCGATTGCTCCGGTGGCCGGACCACCGTTGCCGCCAAGGGTTCCGAAATAGACGTTGTGATTGATATAGCCGCCGTAGGCAAAAGCGTAGTTGACCTTCAAGGCACGGGTTTGGCTGTAGATCTGATTGCCTTTCGCCGGGTCCGTATCGAGTTCAGCGAGTGCCTTTCGAATCTCGTTGGTCTTGTTGGCATATCCTTGCCACAACGTGAGGTGCGCCTTGTGCGTGGCGGCCGAAATTCCTTTACCGTCGGTATGCAGTGCTTTCGCAAAATCGGCTTCTGTCGGTACGTGAACAAGCTTGGGTTCCATATAATTGTCCTGATTAAGGCGGGGCCTAGAAAGCCAAGGAGAGAGCGACGCCCCCGCACCCAACGCTGCCGCGCCCTTGAAAAAACGCCGACGAGTGATTGAGCTTTCCATTTCCGCTTTGTTGAAGCCTACCCCTCCTTAGACCAAGGCAATGGTTCAAAAAGTCTAGGTAGGACTCCCTTCCCTAGTGGAGAAATTACTGGTAGATTGGTGTTGGCATGAGTCCATACGCGCTCGCTATCCGACACACTCCGGTCATTTTGGAACGCATCGTCGACGAAGTCCCGATGGAACGCTTCAGCGAAAAGCTATCGTCCGATAGATTCACCCTTACCGAGATGGTGTCCCACCTGGCGGATTTCGAGGAAACCGTGCTGGATCGCCTAGTCATCGCCTCCGAAAAGCCCGGATCCGTCGTTGAGAATTTCGATGAAGAGGCACGGTCGATTGAGAAAAACTACGCGGCCAAGAGCATTCGCCACGAGATTGATACCTTCGCTACCCGTCGTCGAGAAACAATTTTGTACATTGAAACCCTCTCCGAGGAGAAGTGGAGCAACACTATCATTCATCCCAGTCTGGGCACCCTGAGCATCGCAGACCTGCTATGCACTCTGCACGGGCATGACCTGTATCACATCGAGCAGGCGAGCGCTTACATGACTGAACTGCACGAACTCGTGCCCTAGGCAGGAGCAACGATCATCGACTCATAACCGGGGTCGATCTCGCGTACCGATATTTTCGGTCACTCGTGATGGGGCCCCGGGAGGTTTCGAGAATGTACTCAGTTTCTCGGACCAGGCCATCCGAGCCGATGGTGAGTGTCAGTTTGCGGCCCGGACCGGTGGCTTGAACGATCGACATCGCTTGGCTTCCGGTTCCCATCTTGCCCAAAGTCCTCATGCGGGTTAATCCGAGGAAGAAATCTCGGAAAGGAATTTGGCGAGCCAGAAGATTTCGTGAGTACGGATTTACGGTGACGTCGAATTTCGCCAGAGATGGGAGTACTTCATCTCGGCGCATCGTTCTTTGGAACCGGTATTTGCCTTTAGCGTCTTTGATTGATAACCGAGCGCCATCGAAAATCCAGCTGCCGCTGGCACTGGATTCGCCAATTGCTGGGCGCCGTAGCAAGATTTGGACATTGTCGGTGTCGATCGTTCCGCTCGCGAATCGTTGGTGAGCTCGCAACATTTGCCTCACCGTCTCTTCCGTCTGGGAATCCGTAGCTGGCAGGGGCCGCTTCTGAACAAAGGAGCTAACGGGAATGGAATCTGCGGATAAGAGTGGAGAGATCCAGGCGGTTTTCGCTTTCCAGTTGTATGAATACTGAATCAACCGACTTCCCGAGCCAACGGAGATTCCGGTTAATCGGCCACTTGAATCAGCGGTAAAGAATCTGCCGAGGCTATTTCGATACACGAACCCGTCCGACGTTTTGCTTCGCGTCCATGTGCCTTGCTTGGCCGCGATTTTCATTTGAGACCGGGCAAAGTTTCGATCGAGAACGAGCAGAATGGGATCTCGATTGGTGCCGAGCAGGTCGGCTAGCTTGCGGTCCCAGGTTGCCGTGGGAACGATGGATCGTCGGAGATATTCGTGGGCGAGCCGGTCCGTGGCGACTAGAGTGTCCGCTTTGAATTCATAGAGATAATCCAATCGGTCTTGGTCCGCATCCGCAGTCTTTTGGATCCGTAGCTGCACGGATCCATCGGGCCGCGTGACTAATCCAATGCTGCCGGCTTTACGTCTATCAACTCCAATTCGGGTGTCGATCGTAACCGCGTAGGGAAGTCGAGGCTGTTGATCAATCAACTTCAATAAGTCTGGAGTCGGGTCGTATTCCATCTACTAAAATTTTCCTAAGCCGGCTGGTGTGCGGCTGCGCGCCACAAACCCCGCCATCGCCAAGACGGTGAGTAAGTAGGGCACCGAAGTCCAAAATTCTCCCGGCAGGACGACTCCCGCGACAGCCTGTCCTTGTAGTTTGATACTAAGCGCACTCAAAAATCCAAAAACGAGCGCCGTGACTAGCCCGGGCACCGGGCGCCACCCCGCCAAGATAAGGGCAGCCAACGCGATATATCCGCGACCGGCGGTCATGTTATCGGTAAACACCCCGGTCTCCGCGACTAGGTAGTTACCGGCAAGTCCCGTGAACAGCCCCGTTGCAATCGCGGCCAACAGCCGAATGCGCACTGGGTTCAGGCCAACGAGACGAGCCTTAGTCGGATCGGCACCCACCGCGACTAGCTGAAGTCCGTACCGAGTCCGGCTCGCAACCACGGCCACGGCAATTACCGAGCCCAATGCGAGTAGCTGGTACGGCAACTCGGGGAAAACAGTGGATGATGCCCCGGTCGCGAATTTTTGATTCAAGAAGTTTGTCGCTCCGGCCGCGGTAGCGTTAATTGCCATGCCGCTGATCACCTGATCTACTCGGTAAACCTGCGTAGCCAGCCAGTGGAGCAAGCTGAGGCTGGTGGCGGCAACAATCCCCGCTACCAGACCCCAGCCGGGTCCGTGGGCCACACCTACCAAAGCGCTCATACACGCGCCGGAAAGCATCATGCCTTCCAGACCAATGTTGATCACACCACCGCGCTCGCTGGCAAAGCCTCCGAGCATGGCGAAAATGAGGGGAGTGGAAAGTCCCAGCGCGATCAACAACAATTCGCCAACGTTATTCAACTGAATCCTCCCGTCGGTAACGGATGGCCGCAACCACCAAAATGACCATCCCCAAAACCATGATCGTGATCCCCTTTGGAACCCCGAATATGTCGAGCGCGGTGCCGCCTTTCGCCAGCACGGCGAATAGGCCCGCGGCCGGAAGCAAGATCCAGGCTTGGGATCCCGCGAGCAATGCGACCCCCAAGGAATCGAAGCCATAGCCGGGGCTAAAGCTATCGTAAAAACGGTGCTCATACGCCAACACCTGAATAGCGCCCCCCAAACCACCGATCGCCCCCGAGAATATCATTGCCCGGAGATACTGCTGCGGTACGTTGATACCGGCCGCGCGCGCCGCGCGCGGATTTGCACCCGTTACCCGGAATTCGTAGCCGGTCACCCGGCGGCTTAGCCACCACCCAACAACGGCGACCAGCAGAAAGCCGCCCAGAAGTCCGTAACTAACGGGCACTCCCGCCAATTGGATATTTCCCAAATTGAGTGAAGCGGGAAGGTTTGCCGAAGTCGGGCTCCCGGCGTCTGGCGCCTTGCCGGGGCCCGCAACGACCCATGCGGTGAACGCAGAAGCCACGTTATTGAGCATGATCGTGGTAATCACTTCATGCCCATTTCGGTACGCCTTGATCACGGCTGGCGGCAAAGCCCAAATGGCTCCGGCGAGGCTCCCCGCTAGGATGGCTAGGCCAATCCCCATCGGCCCACCGGGGCCTTTCAAACCTGCGTAAGTTGCCGTCATGGCGCCGACCAGGAACTGACCCTCAATTCCAATGTTGAAAAGTCCGGCGCGTAGCGCAACGAAGACGCCAATGCTGGCGAAAAGCAATGGAGTCATCTCCTGCAACGTGCCCGCCCGGGCCCTCGGCGTTCCCAAACTGCCTTTGACCAGCGTTGTCAACGCTTCAATCGGACTCTTGCCCGCGACCGAAACGGCTACCGCGAGCACGATGACGCACCCTAAAATCAATGCCGCGAGTCGCCACTTCATTTCGCCACCATCAGGTCACCAACGGCTTCCCTGGTCATCGATGCCGATTCGCTGAGATGTCCTCGATTCATCACCAATATCCGATCGCAGTGTCTCAGTAAGTCATCCAGATCAAAGCCGACGAGCAGAACAGAATTACCAGATGCCGCGGTCTCTCGAATCGCCCGATAGATCCGTGCCGACGCCGCCAGATCGAGGCCCCTGGTGGGTTGAAATGCAAGCAAAATGGTTCCTTTGGATTCCAGCGCCCTGGCAACCACAAACCGTTGCTGGTTACCGCCAGAAAGGCTCGCCATGGCCTGCTTAACGGTGCCACGTTTGGTTGCGAACCGATCGGCCACTTTCTCGGTCCAGTCGGCGCGGGACTTGAGGTTAATTGACCCGCCGGTTGAATGATCTGGCAATCTCTGCAGACCTAGGATAGAGTTTTCCTCCAGGGACCACTCATTAACGATCGCTTCTTCGTGCCGATCCTCGGGAATTATCCGCAATCCAGCCGCAATTCTCCGGGCGGGCGGGAGGGTATCTACACGCTGCTGAGAAAAAGAAATCTCACCCGAAAGGATGGAACGGACTCCCAATATTGCCTGGAATAGTTCACGCTGGCCGCTTCCATCCACACCCGCGATCCCGACTACCTCTCCGCTCCTGACCGTGAAAGACGCAGCATCTACGGCGAGATTTCCTCGGTCACCGCGGATCGACAGGTTGCTGACCTTCAGACTCGGTGCTCCGACTTGCGCGGCCAAGGGATCAACCGGCGCAGATTCTGGTAGTCCATCCCCGACGATCAGGTGAGCGAGTTCCCCCGGCATTAATTCATTGACGGCCACTTCGGTGATCCATTTACCTCCCCGCAGGACCGTTACCCGCTCACAAAACTGCATGACCTCCGGAATGCGATGCGTCACCAGAATGACCGTCGCCCCCGCCGAAACTAGAGATTGAAGAGACGCGAAAAGGGCATCACCATCCGCGGGGGACAGCATCGCCGTTGGCTCGTCCAAAATCAGAATCTGAGAGTTTCGCCAGAGGAGTTTTAATATCTCCAGTTTCTGAGCCCCCGCCGGGCTCAATTCAGAGCTTGGCTCATTCCAGGCAAAGGAAAAATCCATCTTGCGGGCAAGGGCCTCGGCTCGCGACTCAAGACTGGGGCCGTTTATCCATGGCGACGGCTCGGCTCCTAGCACCAGGTTCTGGAGATTTGTCAGCTCCGGGATCACCGCGTAGTGTTGGCTGACCATTCCCACCCCTTTTGCAATCGCCGTGGCAGAGTTGGGAAGTCGTACCGCTTGGTCACCAATGACAATTTCACCGGAATCGGGCTGAATTGCTCCGTAGAGAACGCGCATGAGGGTCGTTTTGCCCGCACCGTTCTCACCGACGACGGCATGGATCGAACCCTTTTTCACCGAGAGTGAGATGTTATCGAGTGCGGTTACGGGTCCAAATCGCTTGGTTATCTGACGCAGAGAGAACGCAAAACCAGAATTCTCTCCCGTCACGATTTCAATTTTACAAGATCAAGCCGGGTCTACGAGGCGGCGGTACCACGCGGCCGTCGTGTCGCCACCAAACTCGTCGAGCATGGCCTCTAACTCTGCGTTAATCACTCGGGTGGTTGGCACGGACGCCCCGGTCTGCTGAGCCGCATAAATAACGTAGCGAAAGTCTTTGACCTGATTGCGAATGCTAAAGCCCGGCTCCCAATTTTCATTTAAGATGCGTGGCCCATAGTTTTCGAAAGCCCAACTGCCTCCGGCCCCGGCCCCAATCATTTCCTTTGCCACCGTAATATCCAGACCCGCACGTTTGGCGAATGCCAGGCTCTCGCAAAGTCCGGCGAGTGCGCCGCCAACGGCGATCTGATTTGCAAGCTTCATCCACTGACCCGCTCCGGAATCCCCGACCCTTCGGACATTCCTACCGTACGCCTGAACAATCTGTTCTGCCATCAGGCACGCATCGGGCTCGCCGCCGAGAAAAATTGTCAGGGTGCCATTGATCGCACCCATCGATCCACCCGTCACCGGTGCGTCCACAAACAGGTGGCCCGCTTCCGCCAATTCTTCCGCTAGCTCGACGGCAGCGGTGGGTTCGATGGTGCTGTGGTCAATGAATAGAGTTGGATTGGTGGGGCGTACGGCGCGCAGGCACTCCTTTACGTCGTTCGAACCTCCGACACAGGAGATGATCACTTGGCAGCTGGCCAAATCATGAATTGCTGAGACTGAAGCTCCGCCGCATTCCAATATCGCCGTATCCTTTCCGGGAGTTCGATTCCAGACCGTGACCTGGTGACCCTTTGCCAAAAGGTGCCCTGCCATTGGGGCTCCCATCGTGCCCATGCCGATAAAACCGATATTCATTGCTTCCAACGTACCGAAAAGTCGGCCACGTGTGCCGGGAACTCTTCTGCCTGGGCCAGTTGCTCGCCCGCCGGCCCCAGCTTGAGCAACTCTGCTTCGGACATGCGGATGATGCTCTGGACCTTAATGAAATCGAGTACGGACACCGGATTTTGCCATCGGGCGGCTCCGCTGGTGGGAAGGGTATGCGACGGTCCGGCGACGTAATCACCGGCGCTCTCGGGGGAGTAATCCCCAAGCAGAATGCAGCCCGCGTTGCGAACTTGGCCGAGAAATTCCTCGGGGTTGGCGACAGCCAGCGAAGCGTGTTCGGGAGCAATCAGGTCCAGAATCTCGGCGGCCTGAGCCCGGGATTCCACCAGAATTGCATAGGAATGAGCGGCGGATTCCCGGAGCGTGTTTATACTCGGGGAGCTGGCAATTTGCCGAGTGATCTCATTGACGATCGCTTTTCTGACATTGTCGTCCCAAGTGATGAGAAATGCGATATTGTCCGGGGCATGCTCAATTTGGGTGATGAGGTCGGCGGCGGCCCATTCGGGGCGACTCGTCTCGTCCGCTACGACCGCCACTTCGCTGGGACCGGCGTAGCCATCGAGCCCAACCCGCCCCCATAGTTGACGCTTGGCGGCGTTTACCCACCGATTTCCTGGGCCGGCAATTTTGTCGACGCGAGGCACCGATTCGGTCCCAATCGCCATCGCGGCGATCGCGGCCGCTCCCCCCACTTTTGCCACCCGAGTAATCCCAAGCTTTCTTAACACCACTAACTGAGCCGGAATCAGAGTGCCATCGAGCCGAGCCGGAGTGCAGACGGTGATCGAAGGAACTCCGGCCTCAATGGCGGGAATCGCGTTCATGTAAATGGAACTCGGATATGCCGCACGACCACCCGGAGCATAAACCCCGGCTGAATTCAATGCCACATACCGCTGGCCCACCCGGCTCGCTGAATCTTCCTTAAAGTGGGTGGCAATGGCGTTAGCCGGTCGATTTTCGCTGAGCCACCATTGGTAACCACCGTCCCGCCACTGAGTCGGCTCGCGCAACACTGCGGCCTGGGCGGAATGGAAACGCCGGACTCGACTGATAACGACATCCAGCGCGGCATCAAGATCGGGCGATACCACAGCGGATTCGATCTCTTCTTGGGTCACCAAGAGTGAGGTGAGGCCGGGGGCATCGAACTTTCGAGCTGATTCCAGCAGAGCCTCGTCGCCGCGTTGTTCGACATCGGCGATGATGTCAGCGACTATTTGTTCGCTGAGTTCATCGCGGGCTGGAAATCGTCGCCCGAGAAAACGCAGGTCGTCCACCCGAGCGTCTAGGAAAATCATTCCTAAAGGGTACTTGAGCTTAACCCATCACGGTTTCGATTGCAGACAAAACCGACGCGACGCTTGGCAGCGAAGCGTATTCGAAAATCGGGTTGTAACCCACGGGTACATCGGCGCGAGCCACCAGTTGCGGCGGCGCCAAGAATAGGTCCCAACGCTCGGGCACACGGGTCATTTCGGCAATGATGGATTGTCCAAAACCAGCGGTGTGAATATCTTCGTGGATGACGATTAACCGACCCGTTTTCGCAACTGACTGCGTGATCGTGGCGTAATCGCAGGGAACAATCGACCTAAGGTCAATAATCTCGAGCGAGTGAGAAGTCTGTTTTGCAACTTCCTCAGCCAGTTCGACGCAATTTCCGTAAACCACCACCGTCACATCGGCTCCTTCCTGAACGACCCGGGCTTTGCCAAACGGGAGCGGATCTACCTGCTGGACGGCCACCGGTTTCCGGAATATGTGCTTTGGTATGAGCACGAAGGAAGGGTCCGTGCCTTGAATTGCCGACCACAGAAGACCGGCCGCGTCGGAGGGGGTGCTGGGAATCGCCACCTGGATGCCCGTCACGTGGGCCAGCGTCGACTCGTTACTCTGGCTATGCCACAGCGAGCCTCCCGGTAGGTAGGCACCGTAAGGTGCATAGATCACCAGCGGGCACTGCCATTCGCCGTTCGATCGCCACCGCAACGTGCTCATGTTGGTTGTGATCTGGTTCCAGCCGGGCGCGATGAAATCGATAAACTGAAGTTCAAAAACTGGCTTCCAACCGTACGCCGCGATTCCCACCGCGACGCCCATAATGGTAGCTTCCGCGAGCGGAGAGTTGAATACCTGATGCGGAAATCGTTCGCTCAGACCCTTCGTTATCCCAAAAACTCCGCCCTTGGGATCTTCAATGTCTTCCCCAAAGAAGACGATTTTCGGATCTCGCTCGAGGGCCGCCGCAAACGTTTGATTGATGGACTGAACCATCGTCATGCGCTCGGACGGGCTCACCGGAGGCGGGGTACTGGCGATCTCCGGGCCAAAATTGTTCTCCAGAAGTGTCTTTGGATCTGGGTCGGCTTCTTTCTCGGCTCGCCGGTACTCCTCATCAACCCAGGCTACGATTTCCGCGTGGAGAGACTCGAAGGATTCCGGAGTGAGTTCACCGGCTTCGATTAATTCTTGGCTCAGTAGCTTTATCGGATCGCGATCCGACATCGCGGCGATTTCTTCCGCCGCTCGGTAGACGCGATGATCATCGCTCGATGTGTGGCTAGACAGGCGATCCAAGTCTGCCCAAATAATCGTTGGTCCTTGTCCACTGCGGGCCTTGCTCACGGCGGCGTCACCGGCCGCGAATACTAAGTCCGGACGACGAGCATCGACGGCGACCGTGTTGGTCTCGCTCAGCATGTCCAGGTGAAACGGCAGGAACTTTGCCGTTGGGGTGGAAATGCCGTACTTATTGTCCTCAACCAGAAAAACGACCGGGAGCTTTTCCTGCAGGGCAAACGCCAACGCTTCGAAAAACTCGCCTTGTCGGGCGGCCGCGTCGCCGATGCTCGCGAGACAGACCGAATCGGTGCCATCGAGCTGCATGGCCCAGGCCGTTCCGCAGGCGGGAAGCAGGGAAGCACCCGTGGGGGTGCAAACGCTGAAGATATTGTGTTCGCGACTGGAGTAATGGCCGGGCATTTGTCGACCGCCACTGCTGGAATCTGCCTTGGCAAAGTAGGCCAGGGCTAATTCGTAAGTGGAAAGCCCCCGCGCCATCATGAGTGCACGGTCGCGGTAATACGGGAAGATGTAGTCAGCCGGCCGCAGCGAATAAGCCAGTGCGGCCAGTGCTTCGTGTCCCATTCCGGAGACTTGGAACCATCCTTTACTCTGGCGGAGGAGAATCCCTTCTCGCCGGTCTCCCTCCCGACTGGTCATCATCAGTCGCAGAAAATCGAGCTTGGAGTAGGTCGGCGGAACGAGGGAATCTAACGTTTTCATGTTTCGGGTCGATCGTCGTTGATTGGCCCGCGGGACGTTCACCCGCTGACTTCGTCAGTATACCGACGGTCAATTAAGCCAATTTAGAACGCAATATCACGACTTATAGAGACGCTTTCGCCGCGGGACGCGTGATGTAAACAAAATCTGCCACCCCCTTGGCGACGGTGCTGGTTTCCGATGCTTGACCCATGACAACATTCACGCCTCGGAGTCCGATTCGTCTTGCAATACGGAAATTAATCCCCTGACCGTACATCATGTGTCCAGAACCGGCGACGATAACCATCACCACGTTCGGGTCGCTGATGGAGCTTCCCAGGGCCTTAATCGCCGTGTCTGCCATTCCTTCATCCCACAGGGTTTGGGCGGCTAACATACGATCGGCACCACTCGGTGGGTGACCGCCCATGAGTGCCTCGAAAACGTCGCGATGACGTCCCGCACCGACTTCAATAACGGACGGCAATTGACTGCGTTGCTGCGGCGTCAAGGCATCCAATCCGCCTTTCCCGACTGACCGAACCCAATCTCGGGGGACGTTTAGTGCAACCACCGTTGACTTTTGGGTCCGGGCCGCCTCCAGCAGAGGGCGGTAGAAGGCGTAATCGTATCCCCACTGCTTCTTCCAATCGGATTCCACGAGAAAAGTTGCTTCGTCGGTGGTGCCGTCGATGAAGCGATCGAGGGCGGGCTGAACGGGACGGGTGAGCATCTCGAGGCCAACTAGGACTTTTCGGCCCCGCTTCTGCAGGGCTGTGACGACATCCGCCTCGAGTTGCTGATGGTCTTTGGTCGCGTGATTTTCCCCGAGAAAAACGAATCGCTTTCCGTCGGCACGTTCGGCTATCTGATCTGGGGTGACGGCAGCGCCGCTATACGTGTCGGTGATTTGTCCAACCGGGGCCGAGATGGTGCCGGGTTTGCCGATAGGTAGGCGCATCGGATCGACATCTTCGGCCGTTGCGAAGGACGTTGTCGCAAAAACCGGTAACAAAATAGCCGCGAACATGCCCACTGTCATACCCGGTTCGGCTACAATCGCCCCTATTCCTTTGACCGAACTCTCTTTTGATTTATGTTGGTGCGGCCGTCGTTTGGGTCGGATGGCGATGCTGGTGGCATCGGTTTGGATGGCCGGTTGTTCTGCGAGTAAGCCGGCGGCGGATGTTGTCCCCGAACCGCCGGATGCGCGGCAGGTGTTGGCGGAGCAGTGGGCGAAGGGCAGTTACCAGGTGGAGGCGGCTTCGGCTAACCTCGCCGACCTGCACGATGACCTATCGGAGGCCGCGAAGCAGAGTAAGGGCGAGCAGCGGGAATCGCTCCTAGATGTGGGCGATGCCGTGGGCAGCGTTGGGCAGCAGATTGCTGAGTTTGCGAATGCTCCCAGTAAAGAGGAGATTCTGAAGGACTTTGCGTCGGCGGATGAAGATCGACTGCGGGCCATCAAGGAGATTAACGAGGCACTGGTGGAGACCCACGAAGCGATGGACCTCGCGAAGGAGCTGCCAGCGGATGTGGCCGAGGCGGTGACCTCTAACCTGGATGAGGCGGGTCATAGCCTGGAAGACGCGATCAAGGCCTTCGGCGGCCAGGTTAAGCCGCCGGAATAGCTTCTCTTACTTCACGAGGAACGGGAGGTTGGCGCTGGCGGCGTTTCCTTTTCCGTCGCGGACGATGAGGAAGATGCGGTAGGGGCCGGGCTTGGCGGGGGTGGTGAACTCGTCGGAGCTGCCGCCCTTAGAGGAGTTGATGGTTGGCGGAACCCGCTCCGCTTCGCCGCCGGTTCGTTTATCCGTCGATTCGCCGACTACTTGCCATTCGAACTTCAGGGCGTCGCCTTCGGGATCGGTAGCCGTGACGGTGGCGGTGAGCTTGCCGCCGGGGCTGACCGAGTTTGCCGAGAGGTTGAAGCTAGTGATGGCGGGGCAGCGGTTTTTGGGCCAGTTGCCGGACCAGTATTTGGTCATGACGTCCACGGCGCCGGTGTTTTCGCCGGTCGGGAGCCACATGCCGAACCAGGTGGACGTTTCCTCCTGCTTATTGCCCCAGATAAACGCGTAGCTGCCGAGGCAGGTGGGGTTGCCGAGGATCTGGTTTTCGAAGTTCTTGGCGTAGTGCTCGGCTTTTTGGGTACTGGTGACTTCGAGAGCGGCTCCCCATGCGGTTTTGGGGCTTTCCCAGGGACCGGCGGGGCCGAACTCGGTCACGATGTAGGGCTTTTTGAAGCCGAGCTTCGTGAGTCGCTCTTTGAGCGACGGGAGGCCGCCGTAGGTGTTGATTCCGACAATATCGACCGACGGGCAGTATTTCTGGATGTAATCGCTCTTTTGCTGATCCATCTCGGCCACCACGGTGAGGATCGGGCGGTG
>Ga0114959_10000647_pt1 | contig 32718 bp, 24 predicted proteins | sample C_130625_EF_Meta_FD_87317 | JGI IMG/M metagenome (GOLD analysis project Ga0114959, IMG submission 87317) | Freshwater microbial communities from Lake Croche, Canada to study carbon cycling - C_130625_EF_MetaG | ecosystem: Environmental > Aquatic > Freshwater > Lake | place: Lake Croche, Canada... | reverse complement strand
TCCCCATAAAACAGTGTCTTTCTTATCACTAGCATAGGCTTTTAAAGCATTACACACATGTTCCGCCTGCTTTCCTGCCACATCCCAAGCATCTAACTTAGCCACTGTAGCACCAGAACCCGATGTAATTTGCAAAACCGCAAGCGAGCCAATTCTGCCCTTTGTAGCAACTATATCTGCTAACTTGCTAGTCACCTTACCGTTTCCACTCCAAACTACTTTTACTGATGTACCATTCAAATACCCAATTGTAGTAGCAGTCATTGTCTGATAATTCAATTGATTGTCATTCATAAAAAAACAATTTAACGTTTATAAAATAATAATTGATTACTTAATAAAATAACACAAACCCAAATAGATTAAACACACACTGAAATGCACTAAACACACACTCAAATGCATTAAACACACACTCAAATTCATTAAACACACACTGAAATACATTAAACACGCACACAAATGCATTAAACACGCACTGAAATGCATTAAACACACACTGAAATGCATTAAACACACACTGAAATGGACTAAACACACACAGAAATGCATTAAACACACACAGAAACGAACTACAAAATCAAAGAACTATATCAAAAAAGAAATACTTATCAAAAACCTATAACCCAAAACATAAAACCTAATCACACACACAATCCTTAACAAAAACTTAATCCCAAAAAGATGATAAACAACCAGCTATTAGCCATTAAAGACTAATTTCTAACAATTTATATTGGCTTGCCGAACACAGCAACTGATTTTTAATGGTTTTGATTAATACATCAATCAACATGCAATAGAAATATACAAACGGTCGTCTCGAGGAAGTTACTCAGTACGCTGTTCTATGTGGGGCTAGAAGCAGCTTCCTTTTATTTCAAGACACTAGATAGCGCACATCTAGTTGCCAGCACAAGTGGTGCTGTAGTTTACGGATTGCCAACGTTGTTTACCAATCCTAGACCTTTGAATATTTCTACAATTACACTTGGAGCACCAAAAATAGGGGAATGCAATTAAACATCTACTTAGATAAGCTTTATTTCAAAAAAAAGAGATTTAAGATAACATCTTTTGCGAAAGTACCCTTCCTTGCTAAACAATAAAAGCCATTATTTTTATGCCTCTTTCCATTCACCTCAAAACTCCTAAATCTCATAAAAACATCTATTGGTCGCTATTTTTAAGCTTAAAACATATTAATAATCTTTTACATAAACATAAGCCTATATTTGCTTATAGCCATTTGAGAAATATTTTGTAACCCCACCAATTACAAATTACCAATTGGAATTGCTTCTCCTTTAATTTCATTTTTGTTTATGATCGATTTCCATGTATTTGAAAGCTTTTTCAAGTATTCACCAATACCTTCTATTGTATTCTTGCCCCAAAAACACGGTTTCACAGTTTTTCAAGTAAACGATGCCTATTTATCTGCTACCCATACTAGTATAGAACTACTTATTGGAAAGAAAATAGAAGAAGCCTTCCCTCCTATTCAATCGGATTATGTGGCTAGGGTAGTATTGTCATTATCAAAAGTTTTAGAGGAAAAAGAAATTATTGGGATAGAAAACCTTTCTTATTTGATAACAGATATTGCTTCCCAAAAAGAAGTGTTTTCAAACTTCTCTGCCAAAAACACTCCGATAAAGAATGATGCGGGGGAGATTGTAGCCATCATTCATAGTATTGAACCAATTAAACAAGCCAATAAAGGCATTAAAATAAATGAAGATTTAGAAGCCAAAGCAGATACAATAAATTCAAAGCAATCAATAACAACTGAAATAAGGCAGGAACGCGTACATGATAAAGAAATAGTTTGGGAATGGAACTTAGCTACAGACCATATAATAGTGGGAGAAAACTATTATACGTTATTTGAATATCCTTATGAAGAAAAATCAATCAGCTCACAACAATGGAAAGAAAACATACATCCTTCTGATGCTGAAAGAGTACTAAATGGAATTAATACCGCAATAGCAAATGCAAAAAACACTTGGCATGAAGCTTACAGACTAAAAAAGGGTTCGGGTGAATATGCCTATGTAGAAAATAGGGTATTCTTTTTTAGAAATGAAGAAGGGAATCTTGTGAAAATGATGGGGATGATGTGTGATTGTAGTCATATTAAGTCAGAACACGACCGTTTGAAATTGCTAGAATCTGTAATTGTAAATTTGAATGATTCAATATTAATAACAGAAGCAGAACCTTTTGATTTGCCAGGGCCTAAAATAATATATGCCAATGCAGCCTTTGAAAAAATGTCAGGGTATAGCTTAGATGAAATAATTGGACAAACGCCACGCTTATTGCAAGGTGAAAAAACAGATAGAAATGAACTGATAAGACTGGGAAATGCTTTGCGTAACTGGAAATCATGCGAAGTGACGCTTATTAATTATAAAAAATCGGGTGAGGAGTTTTGGCTAAACTTTACGGTAACGCCCGTAGCAGATGAAAATGGATGGTTCACACATTGGATAGCAATTGAAAGAGACGTAACTGAGATAGTACAATCTAAAAAGTATTTAGAAAAACTAAATGCCCAATTGAAACAAAAGGCAGATGAGCTTTCCATGTCGAATAAAGAATTAGAACAGTTTGCCTACATAGCTTCTCACGATTTGCAAGAACCTTTGAGAATGATTACGGGCTTTCTATCTCAAATTGAAAAAAAATACGGAAACCTACTAGATGATGTTGGTAAGCAATACATCCATTTTGCAGTAGATGGAGCTGCAAGAATGCGTCAAATAATTTTAGATTTATTGGCATATTCAAGAATTGGAAGAATAGATGAAACAAAACAAGATTTAGACTTAAACAATCTTATTGATGATTTAAAAATTCTTTTTCAACAAAAAATAATTGAAACCCAAGCCGTAATTAAGGTTGATAAATTACCTACATTGCATTTAAGCAAAGTGCCTATGCGGCAAGTGTTTCAAAACTTAATAGGCAATTCATTAAAGTACAGCAAGAAAGGTATACCCACCCAAATTGACATTTCTGTAAAAGAACATAACTATGAATGGGAATTTTGGGTGCAAGACAATGGTATAGGAATAGAAAAAGCATATTACGAAAAAGTATTTCTCATATTTCAACGACTGCATGCAAAAGAAGCGTATGATGGTACGGGTTTGGGTCTTGCTGTGACCAAAAAAGTAATTGAAAGTTTAGGGGGCAAGATTTGGTTAGAATCTGAAATAGGTATAGGAAGTACATTTATATTCACCATTCCTAAATACCAAACAGTAAATACTCAATAAGAGAATAGAAAAAAGAAAATAGAAAATAGAAAAATTTAAATTACTCACAGATAATTGGAGTCATTCGCTAATTACTATTTGCTATTTATTATTCATTTTCTCTGAAACTAAAAACTAACAAAATGGGACAACAGTTACATATATTACTAGTTGAAGACAATGAAGGAGATATCTTACTTACTAAAGAAGCTTTGAATGAAACAAATGGTGTAGCTACCATTAGTGTAGCAAAGGATGGCGAAGAAGCTATTAATTTCTTAAAACAAAATGTGGCCACTTCCACAGAATCATTACCCAATTTGATTTTGTTAGACATCAATCTTCCAAAAAAAAATGGGCATGAGGTATTAAAATTTATTAAAACTACTGATGGGCTGAAACAAATTCCGGTAATAATGCTTACCACTTCCTCTTATTCAAAAGATATTAATGAATCTTACGAAAACTATGCAAACTGCTATGTTACAAAATCTGTGGTAATAGAAGATTTCATAGATGCCATTTCTAAGTTGATAGACTTTTGGACCAACGTAGTAAACCTTCCTTCCTTTGATAAACAATTTTGAGCCATAAAATAAACTAATGGTAAGATTAACCCGTACAAAACGGCTTAGGTTTACACCAAAATCTTATTCTCTCATAGCTCAACAAATAATAACTATAATCAAATACTTAAATCTAGACCTTGAAGCAATACAATAAGAAAGCAATTATCTTCGTTTGAATAATCATTATACAATTTAATGAAGTAAATTCATAGTAGGTATATTATTCAAAACAATTATCAATAATTAAAGAATTATGGCAAAAGGTAAAAAAGGATCAGAAAAAGTAAAAGAAATTGTTGAGAAAAAAGCAACAAGTAAAAAGGAATCTGTTGTAAAAGAACAAGCAAAACCAGCATCAGTATTAACAGAAACTGCAATGGATTTCTTGAAAGACTATATTAATACACCATCAGCAGTTGGTTTTGAAAGTGGTGGACAAAAGCTTTGGTTAAACTACATAAAACCATTGGTAGATACGCATTTTGTAGATGCTTATGGTACCGCTGTAGGAGTAATAAACCCCGATGCTCCTTTTAAAGTAGTAATAGAAGCACATTGCGATGAAATAAGCTGGTTTGTAAATTATATCAATGCTGAAGGTTTAATTTATGTAAAAAGAAATGGTGGTGTAGATCATCAAATTGCCCCTTCAAAAAGAGTATGGATACATGGAAAAAAAGGAGCTGTAAAGGCTGTTTTTGGATGGCCAGCCATTCATACAAGGCTTAGTAATGCAGAAAATAAAGAACCTCAGGCTAAAGTAGAAAATCTATTCTTAGATTGTGGGGCTAGGAGTAAAAAAGAAGTAGAAGAATTGGGTATTCATATTGGTTCTGTTATAACTTATGAAGATGGATTTGAAGAATTAGCAAATGGATACTTCATCGGAAGAGCAATGGACAACCGTATTGGAGGTTTTATGATTGCCGAAGTAGCAAGATTGCTAAAAGAAAACAAAAACAAATTGCCTTTTGGATTATATATTGTAAACGCTGTGCAAGAAGAAATTGGATTGCGTGGCGCTGAAATGATTGCAAGAAGAATAAAGCCCAATATTGCAATTATTACCGATGTAACACATGACACACAAACGCCAATGATTAATAAAATTATTGAAGGCGATGTTGCTTGTGGTAAAGGTCCATCACCATGTTATGGCCCAGCAGTGCACAACAAGCTTTTACGATTGGTTGAAACTGTAGCAGAAGAAAACAATATTCCATTGCAAATGCGCACTGTAAGCCGCAGTACAGGAACTGATACGGATAGTTTTGCTTATGCTAATGATGGCTGCCCAAGCGTGTTAATATCTATTCCATTACGCTATATGCATACTACAGTTGAAATGTTGCATAAAGACGATATTGATAGCACAATACAATTGATGTATAAAACATTATTAGAATTAAGCCCAGAAACGAATCTAGCTTATTTATAAGCTCCGCTACTTAAAGCTTAAGCATAAGAAATGCCCCTAAATATTTTAATACTTAGGGGCATTTCTTTATAATAATATTGATGCAGATAATTTTATTTTATTTCAGCAGGCGCTTTAATTAACAAAACAGGTAATGGTGTATTCATTAACACTTTTTCTGCTACATGTCCAATAAAGAAGTGATCGTTTATATTGTGTCCTTTGTTGCCTAAAACCACTAAATCTGGTTTCAATTCGTTTACAGCTTGTAAAATTTCCACGTATGGTATACCGAACAAAATATCTAATTTCACAGCTACTTTTTGTGTATTTCTTTCTGCTACCCAATCAGACAATTCTTGTTCAATCAATTGAAACGAAATAGAAGCTGTTTCTTCTCTCGAACTTACTACGTGAACAACTGTAAGTTTTGCATTTCTAATTAATGCGGTATCCAATGCATACTCTAAAGCGTAAGAAGACGTTGTTGAATAATCAACAGCACAAATAATTTGCTTAATTAATGACATAATTATGATGATTTAATTTATTACTACAATTCAATGAACGCAAACATATTCCAAAACAATACATAATACGTTTAGGCAACTAAAAAACAAATAAACTACTACAAATACTTTACATATAATATCAAATGAAGGCTTTTTGATACAAAAGAATATAATAATTGGGGATAGTCTAATGCAGCATATCTGATTTAGAAAATTCGTCTTTTAAATTTACCCCACTTAGTTTAGCCTCAAAAGAAGCATTTATTAAATAGAATATTTTATCTACTGCATCTGTATAATTTAATCCCTCAGGACGAATATTTGAAACACAATTACGCTTTTCATCGGTATTTCCAATTTGTGGATTAAAAGTTAAATAGGCACCCATACTATTAGGAGCGCTAAGTCCTGGACGCTCACCAATAAATATTATTGTCATATCAGCTTTTAAAATTTGACCAATTTCATCAGCAATAGCTACTCTGCCTTGTTCAACAATTACTAGTTGAGCTATAGAATAATTGGCATTTTTTAAAAGGGGAACTAACAAATTTAATACAGGAACAATATGTTCATTGATTGCAGAAGATGACAATCCATCTGCAATTATTATTGAAATGTTTGAAGAGTTGAAATTTGTTTCTAGTATTTGATTAATTGATTTGTCATGGAGTTTTCTTCCAAAATCAGGTCTTTGTAAATATTCTATTCTAGTTGAACATTTGCTTTTTAATAATAAAATTGGCATGGACAATTTACTTAAACCATCAATTAATGAAGTGTAATCAAGAGTTGCATAAACGGCATCTCTTGCTAAAGCATGTGCAAGATTAAATTGTAAATTTTCTTTTATAGGAATGGACACGCCTGCTCTTCCAAGTGCAATACGCGCATTGGTATATGCCTTTAATGAAATCCAAGGATCCGGATAAACGATGCTTTTTTTTGGTTTTAGTTCCTCGTTTGCCATTATTTGCTTTCTACTCTAATAAAACTTGTATTTGATTATATTAATCCTAAAGTAGTTCGAACCATAGCAACCAATTCTTTGGCGCCAAAAGGTTTTGTAAGATAAGCTCTTGCACCTGCCCCAAGCCCTTTGTCTTTATCAATCACATCTGCCCTTGCTGTTAAAAATATAAAAGGAATATTTTGAGTGCTTGGATCTTCTTTCAATTTTTCTAATAGTTCATAACCACTCATATTCTCCATCATCAAATCACTTAGAATTAAATCTGGCTTATAAGTAGTTGCTATGTGAAGCCCTTCCATTCCATCTGAAGCTTTTAAAGTTTTAAAACCATTTAACTCAAGAATAAAAATGATATTCTGTAACAATAAAAACTGATCTTCTACAACTAAAATAGTCTTTGTATCATTCATTACTTGTAGGGGATTTTGATGGAAAATACACTTCCTTTATTCAATTTGCTTTTAATACTAATTACACCATTGTGTTGATCAACAAAATATTTCACAACTACCAATCCTATGCCTGTGCCTGCAATATTAGCCACATTGCGTCCACGAGAAAAGGATGCAAATAATTTATTGATATCTTCAGGATGAATACCAATTCCATTATCAACAATTGAAATGGTTACATAAGTTTTACTGTAGCGTAATCTTATTCGCGGATTTTGCTTATTAAAAGAATACTTAAAGGCATTGTCTATTAAATTTTGCAACACATGCCTCAGCATTTTGCCATCAAAAGTTATGGTATGTTCTAGTCCTTTTGTATTTAATTCTAGGTTTCTTGAATCTTTAAATGGGGAATAACTTGGTAACAATTGATTGTAAATGAAATCATATAACGATACAGATTCAGGATAAAATTCAATTTTCCCAGCTTCAATCTTGCTTATCATCAATATATCGTTCATAAAAGCAGTCATTCGCTCTACTTCACTAATAATTTGATTTATATAATTATCTATGTCTTCTTTTGGTTTTCCATTAGCAAGCATCATTTGTACTATCTCAGCACTAGATGAAATAATGGCTAGTGGCGTTCTCATTTCATGAGAAACCATATTTACAAATGCAGACTTTATTTCATTAAGCTCCTTTTCTCGCTTAACTACTTCTAAAAGGTTTTCTTCTAGCTCCACCTTTCCTGTAACGTCATTTAGTATTGCCACAATGCCACCTTGTTTATTTTCGTTAGTTGAATCTTGTTGATTAATAAAATAGTTGTACCAAGTTTTCTTTTCTGTTTTGTTGTCAACAAGCATTTTGCCTTGAACATTGGCATCTCCTCCTTCCAAAACCGAAAAAACATGTTTATAAAACTCATATTTATTAAGGGGAATATGATTAAATAGTGTATGAATCTTATCATCAATTGCCTTAAACTTATTTAGAAATGAATGATTAATAAAATTTACATCTAATGATTTGTTAGTAATTACTACTAAGTCGTTTATATTATTTAATGCTTGTTCATACTGCTGAATTACTTTCTTTAGATGCAGATTCTTTTCTTTTTGTTCAGATATATCTACAGCATATTTTATAACTCCTTCCACTATTCCCTCTTCATTCAACAATGGATATAGCGTAATTTCTTTAAACGAATAATTGCCATTTAAATCACGTACAAAATATTCATAGGTTGAAGAAACTCCTTCATTTACTACCTTGTAGAACAAATCAGATTGATATGATTTTTCTCCAAAAGGCAATTTGTTGTACGCAAAATATTCCGATTCTGTTTTACCAATTATAAAACTCCTTTTGCCAGCATCTGGCAAATCAGTTTCATTTACAAACAAATACTCTTCACGATTATTTAGAACGGAAATACCTACCTTAATATTGTTTAACAAATAATCAAATAAGATTGCTTTAGGCCATCCATTGGCTATTTCAATCTGGTTGACGGTCTGTACTACTTCTTTATAAATCCAAAGATGCCCAATTACTTTATCATTTATGCTAATTGGAGTATAATCTCTCAATAAAAATCTGCCATCTCTCAAAAAAACTTGTTCCGCTTTTATAGGGAGCGCTTCTTCAATTATTTCTTCAATTCTGTAAATAAATCTAGAAGGATTTTTAAATTGAAAACTTGCTGCAATAATCCCATCTTCGCAATTAGTACCTATAATGCTATCAGGAGCAAACTTTATTTTAAATAAACTACAGTAACTCTCATTTACAAACTCAACTATCCTTTCTGATGACTCAAACAATACTGCATCAGAAAATCCATTAAATAATAGTTGAATCTTATTTCTTTCTACTTGATACATAATTTCTAGTTATTTCTATTGCTGTTTAGTATTACTGATATCAATTCTGATTTTGAATTTACATGCATTTTGGTATAAATCTTTTTCACGTGATCGTTAACTGTTCCTGCGGTTATGCCAAGTGTAACAGCAATTTCTTTATATGCCAACCCTTTTAATAATACATCCACCACTTCTTTTTCTCTATCAGTTAATCCAGATTGAGTATTTTCATATTTTTCAATTGGTTTTCTCAACTTATGAAAAAGTTTTGCAGCAACTTGAGGTGTAATTATAGCCCCGCCATCTCTAATTATTTGCAAGTTTTCTACCAGTTCATTCATTCTAAATGGTTTTAATAAATAACCATTTGCTCCACTTTGAATACAATTATAAATAGTGTCTTCTTCATCATTTCCCGTAACAACTACCACGTGGGTATTCTTCCATTTTTCTCTCAATAAACGAATACCTTCTAAACCCGAAATGCCTGGCAATCCTAAATCGATAAATATTAGAAAGGGCTCTGAAATAGAACTTCTCTTTTCTATAAACGATTCCATACTATTAAGAGAAAATACAATTGAAACATCTTCTATTTTTTTCAAATAATCTTCTATGTTAATTCTTAAAACCAAGTCGTCTTCTATTATTCCTACAGAAATCATTTAAAATATTTAATCATTAAATAAGCAACCGAATTACCTACAAAACCCTAGATCCGTATTTTTTGAAAGAACAAAAGTGCCACTTAATATATTATAAAAAAATCCCTTGAATAGGGGAAATGACTTTCTAGATATTTAATAATGGTAACTAATAAAGAATTCTCTTAAAAGCTTATAGAAATTACAAATTGTTTTGTACAAGCAATTATATTACTTAAACCCAGATTATTCAAAAAGAGTTTTATTACAAACTTGAAGCGCTCCATGACTTAACATTTAAGAACACTTTTTTCTTTTTATTAAAAATTATTTCACCCAAAAACACCCCTTAGCAGTAACCAATTTTGCCTTTTGAGCTCTCACTACAAATCCTATTAAATAATCTGGATTAACCCTATTGAAAACGGCACCAAATTATTTTGGAATTAGTTGTACTTACGAAAAGAGTCTGTCTAATTTTAGACAAACTCCAATTGTTAATTATTATATTGTATATTAATTGCTAATTTAATTGATATGCAACAACTTTATTTCCGTAAAATGTAGGAACATAAACCACTTTTAATTTGGGATTGTATCCTATATCCGCACTATTTATTTTTTTGTCTCTATTATCAAAAAGGGTTTGTTTATTACCATCTTTTTTAATATAATAAACGATACCTGCCCAAGAACTAACTACAAATTCATCTTCATTTATCATTTCAATTCCATCAGTACTTGGATCCATTCCATCAGCTAACTTTATAATATTCTGGTTTTCAACTTTAAGTAAACTCCCTTTATCTAATATGAAAACAGTATTGTCATTACAAAATAATCCATTGGGACCTGAAAGTTTATTAAGAAAAAGGCTAACTTTTTTATTATTAATTTTATGAACTTTATATGCTCTTGTATCACTTACGTAAACAATACCTTTTTTGTCAATAGCAATATCATTCAGGAATACAGCACTATCAACAACTATCTTATCAATTATGGCCCCTTTTTTGATATCAATAACGACTACCTCATTAATATCTGCTACATACAACAAGTTTTTATAGATACCCAATCCTTTGGGCGCATTTAATCCTGAAACCCAGTTAACATTTATAATATTTCCATCTAATCCAACTTTGCCAATTGAGCCATTCCCATCTTTTTCATTTGCTTTTCCATTAATGTTTGAAACAAACAAATATTGACCTTTTTGGTAATAGAGTACACTTTCAGGTGTTTTTAAAAGGGTATCAGTTTCCCATTTTTTAATTAATGCATGCTCTTGACCATAGCAATACACAACACAAAAACAAACAATTAATAACAAGCAATTTTTCAAGATCATAATTATAATTTTTAATCAATGCAAATCAAGTGGTAAATGTTGAAAACAAAGCAAAATCATCAACAAAAAAATACAGAATAAAAAAATTATTAAAAAACATCATCAAAATGAAAATAATAATGTTTAATCCCCTACTTTTGCCCTCCGAAAAAATATTGAATAATGTCTAGAGTATGTCAAATTACAGGTAAGAAACCTATTAGTGGAAATAGTGTTTCTCACTCAAATATAAAAACAAAACGTAGATTTTTACCTAATCTACAAACTAAACGTTTCTTTTTTGCAGAAGAAGACAGATGGATTACGCTTAAAGTTTCTTCTGAAGCAATCAGAACTATCAACAAGAATGGTTTACTCACTGTAGTGAAGGAAATGAAAGCAAAAGGTGTTAAACTCTAATTAAAGTATTTTAAATTTTTAATAGCAATGGCAAAAAAAGGAAATAGAGTTCAAGTAATACTTGAATGTACAGAACACAAAACAAGTGGTATGGCTGGAACAAGCCGTTATATCACCAATAAAAATAAAAAAAATAATCCTGAGCGTCTAGAATTAAGAAAATTTAATTCAATTCTCAAAAAAGTAACAGTTCATAAAGAAATTAAGTAATCATGGCAAAGGCAGCAAAAACGGCGATCAAAACAAAAGATCAAAAAGCCGCAGCAGAAGCGAAAAATTATTCTAAAGTTATTAAAGCAGTACGCAGTCCTAAAACTGGAGCTTATACCTTTAAAGAAGCAATTGTACACAAGGATAAAATAAAAGATTTTTTATCTGAAAAGTAATCTAGTTTAGTTAAATAACAAAACCCTATTTCATTATTATTGAAATAGGGTTTTTTATTGCTTTATACTAAGTCTTAGAATATTTATTTAAATCCTATACGTTGGTTTCAGCTAATTCGAGAATAATTATCCATTCTAAATCCGTAACGGGCTGTACTGAAAGTCTGCTATTTTTAACCAAAGCCATTTCACATAACCTATTGTCTGACTTTATAGTAGGTAGTGATATTGGCTTATCTAACTTAGCAAAAGGCTTTACATCTACAGCTACCCATCTATCGTCATCAATTGTAGGGTCTTGATATGCTTCTTTCACTAATTGCGCAATCCCTACTATTTCCATCCCCTCATTGCTATGGTACCAGAAAAGCAAATCCCCTTTCTTCATAGCCTTTAGGTTATTTCTAGCCTGATAATTCCTAACTCCATCCCAGAAAGTAAATCCATCCTTTTCAAATTGCTCCCAACTATATTTAAAAGGTTCTGATTTAATTAACCAATAAGCCATGTAGCTAGTTTAGATTTTTATTGAATATTCGATTCCATAGCAAGCACTTCCGCTATATGTAATACTTTCAATTTAGAATGCACATTTTTCATTCTTCCTTCTATATGCATTAAGCAACTAATATCTGTGCTTACGATATATTCTGCATTAGTTTCAGAGGCATTGGTTATTTTCTGATCAGCCATTGCAATACTAATTGGTTCAAATTTAACAGCAAATGTCCCACCAAAACCGCAACAAGTTTCCACATCATTCATTTCAGTTAATGTCAATCCTTTCACATTACTAAGCAATTTTCTAGGCTCTTCTTTTATTTTACATTCCCTTAAAGCAGCACAACTATCATGGTAAGTAACTGAAGCTTCAAAAGATGCACCTATATCCTCTACCTTAAGAACATTAACTAAAAACTCGCTAAATTCAAATATTCTATCCTTAAAAGATATTGCTTCAATAGTATTAGAAGATGTTTGAAAAACGGTTGAATAATAATTTCTTATAAACCCCACACAACTTGCACTTGGTGCAACAATGTATTCAGCATTAGAAAAATCATTGATAAACTTTGTACAAACATCTTTACTTTCATGCCAGAAACCAGCATTAAATGCTGGCTGACCGCAACAAGTTTGATTGAGATTATATATTACCTCACAATTTAAACGCTCTAATACTTTTACCATACTGAATCCAATATTTGGATACAATTGATCTATAAAGCAAGGTATGAATATGTGTACTTTCATTGAATAAATTAAAATCCCCCTAATTAGTGAAAGATGTAACCAAACCAATCATTTTTATAGCAGTAATGGCAGCTTCTTCCCCTTTATGACCATGCAATCCCCCAATTCTCTCAATGGCTTGTTGCAAATTATTTACTGTAATAATACCAAAAATAGTAGGCACAGATAATTGTGCATTTAATAATACAATTCCATCAGTTACAGCATTACATACATAATCAAAATGTGGTGTGTCGCCTTTAATTACTACACCTAATGCTATAAAAGCTGATGCTTTTATAGTAGAGTCGTTCTGGTAAGATTTAATTGCAAATGGAATTTCAAATGCTCCAGGAACAATAATGGTTTTAAACTTTACATTACTATTCTCTAATATCCTAATAGCCCCATTTTCCAACTCATCAACTATCGTGTTATTCCACTCCGTTTTCACTATAACAATAAAGGCATCCGATAGTATTGGGATGCCTTTTTGCAATAAATTATTTCCTTCTGTAGCCATTTCTAAAATATTGGTTGATCATTGCTCAACCTATTGATGTACTTATCTACTTGAGAACCCTTTTCTGTTTTTGGAAATTTCTCTTTAACTTCTTTATAGAGTTCAAGTGCTTTGTCTTCTTTACCAGTGGTTTCATTTAAAAGACCGGCTCTAAAAAGATATTCGGCTGAATTACTTTCGTCTTTCTCAAAATAAGTACCTGCCTTTACGTAAAATTCGATAGCAGTTTCTTTGTTACCTAATTCAGAATAAGCATCCGCCAAACAACCATAAGCTACCATTTGAACTTGCTTAGCATCTGTTTTGAAATCTTTTAGATAATCAATTGCTTTAGCAAAATCTCCCAATTTCAAATAACTTACACCTGCATAATATTTTGCCAAATTCGCGGATTTAGTCCCACTATAATTACTTATTACATATAAAACCCCTTTTGATGTTTCATCGCCTTCTAATACTCTCTTAGAGCTGTCTATGGAAAAATATTTTTGCGCCTTGAAAATTACTTCTGCAGCTTTTTCTTCTTTTGGTTTTAATACAAATTGGTTGTATGCAAATACTCCAGCAGCAATTACTACAGCGCCTCCTGCAATAATCCCAATTGTTTTCCCAAATTTTTGAAAGAACCCTTGAATTTTAACTACAACATCTTCTGATTCAACAACAGCAACTTCTACTGGTATTTCTACCTCTTTATCACTCATTCTTTTAATTTTATTTAAGTATTTATCCTTAGGGTTATAAATCAGTATTAATCAACAATGAAAGGATAATTTTGATCGATATATACATCTTTCAATAGTTCGTTATCATCTGGCCAAGGGCTTGATTCTGCAAATTCAACACTTTCTTCTACAATAGTATTGATTTTTGTATCAATCGCATCGATTTCTTCTTGGGTAGCAAACTTATTTTCAAGAATTGTCTTTAGTACTTTTTGAATAGGGTCTTGATCTTTATATTCATCTACTTCGTCCTTACTACGATACTTTTGAGGATCGCTGATTGAGTGACCTTTGTAACGATATGTTTTCATTTCAAGCAATGTAGGCCCTCCTCCTTCTCTTGCACGCTTTACTGCTCTAGCAACACTTTCATGTACCAATTCAGGAATCATTCCATCTACTTTGTCAGCTGGCATTTCATAAGCGTCGGCTAATTTGTAAATATCTACCACATTGCTGGTCCTTTCAATTGAAGTACCCATTGCATAATGGTTGTTCTCACAAATAAATATTACCGGTAGCTTCCAAGTCATTGCCATATTGAAGGTTTCATGCAACATCCCTTGTCTTGCAGCACCATCACCAAAAAAGCAAAGTGCTACATTATCTGTACCATTATATTTCTCAGCGAATGCTAAACCAGCACCAGTACCAATTTGTGCACCTACTATACCATGACCTCCAAAGAATTTATGCTCTTTACTAAAAAAGTGCATACTACCACCTTTTCCTTTTGCACAGCCTGTTGCTTTTCCATACAACTCTGCCATTGCAGCATTGGCATTGATACCTTTGGCCAATCCAAGACCATGATCTCTATAAGCAGTAATAAAGGGATCATCTGGTTGGGTAGCAGTCATACAACCAGCAGCAATTGCTTCTTGTCCTACGTAAGCATGGAAAAACCCACGAATTTTTCCTGCCATTTTATACATTTCTTCAGCTTTTAATTCAAACTGACGTATGAGTTGCATCAACTCATACCAATACATGTATGTTTCTTTAGAAAATTTATTCTGCACTTATTATTTTTTTTGAGCGGCAAATATAGGAGTTAAGCTAATAAAACTATTATAGGTTTCAATTATTCTGTAAGACCCTTTCCACTAATGAATTTGGATGGAATCCTATTGGGTTGAACGTAAAATAAATATGTAAGATAATAAAGAATCAATATCTATATGTAAAAAATAACAGGAATAAAAAAAGATAAAAAGTAATGTTCTGGGAATTAGATAAAAGTGTTAATGCAGCATTCAGTATTAATGAAAAAGTACTAAACAAATACTTAAGATAAACATCCAAAACTATCAAATGATTTAAAGAGGTGACTATGTGATGCATCACAATCGCAATCTAATAAATCTCATTCGTCATGTGGTGCATCGCAAAAGCAATTTGGTTCACTTCAATCGAATAACCAAAAAGTACAATTATTTGCACACATTTGTATGTTAGTTAATCATCATGTCAATAAGAATCAATGTAATTTAATATTAAAAAATAAAGTTTATGAGGTTGCTTTTCTTAAAGTTATTATTCTTGATGGTTTTATATGTAGGACTGGGATGTGGCAAGAATCTTCCGACAGTAAATACCAATACTTTTGATACATCAAAATCAACTATAGTATTACCCTGTGGATGTGATTCACCCGTTATTCAAAAATACTCAAATGAGATTGGTAACCTCGCTTGCATGATAAATTATAATAATGGACAAAGACAATACTTGATAAATATACCTGCAGGCCCCAACGTAACACGAACGGTTTATATATGCGATACTACTTTTCCGGGAGTTGCTTCTATTATTAACAATCAAGTAAATAAAATATTCCCTGTAATATTTTCTGGCGAGCTAAAAAACAGATGTGTTGTAGAATACACAATTTGGGAGAAACTGTATAATATTAGTTTGACTGACTTAAAAATAAAATAACTAACTAGCAACAAAATTATTTGCTACATGAAAATAGCCTATCTGTTTTTCGCTTGCTTTGGCTTGATAAATAGTTGTAAGAAAGATATTAAATCCAATACGATACAAGTAAACGATACTGCTTTTTTTGCTCGTGGTGCAGATGTTAGTTGGCTTTCTGAAATGGAAGCATCTGGCAAAACATTCTATGATTCTACTGGCAAAGCCCAACCGCTATTAACCATCTTACAACAATATGGCATTAATAGTATTCGACTACGAGTTTGGGTAAATCCTCTAAATAGTTGGAATAGCGTTACTGATGTTGTTGCAAAAGCTTTACAGGTAAAGGCTGCAGGATTGCATTTAATGATTGACTTTCATTACAGCGATACATGGGCTGACCCAGGGAACCAAACAACCCCAATAGCTTGGCAAGGGATTTCATTATTTTATTTAAAAGACTCAGTAAACGCACACACTTTATTTGTTTTAAATGCACTTAAACAAAATGGAATTGAGCCAGATTGGGTGCAAGTGGGCAACGAAACAAATGATGGCATGCTTTGGTCTATTGGAAAAGCGTCTACCAATATGAACAATTTTGCGCAACTGATTGCTTCGGGATATAGTGCTGTGAAAAGTGTATTTCCAAAAACACAGGTTATTGTTCATGTATCAAATGGATTTGACAATAATTTGTTTAGATGGCTGTATGATGGTTTGAAAGCAAATGGTGCCAAATGGGATATAATTGGTATGTCTTTGTATCCAAGTACCAATAATTGGCAGACGCTAAATAACCAATGCTTGGCAAACATGAATGATATGATTAGCAGATACAATACTCCAGTGATGATTGTAGAAATTGGAATGCCTTGGGATGCTCCCTATTCAAGCTTTGCATGTATAAAAGATATCGTTCAGAAAACCTTTTCAATACCCAATCATAAGGGATTGGGAGTTTTGTATTGGGAGCCGGAAGCTTACAATTGGAAAGGATATGCTTTGGGTTGTTTTGACACTACTGGTAAACCAACAATTGCATTGTATGGATTCAAGCAATAAAACTTTCTAACAACTGGAATTTCTAGCTTTAATTATCTGAAAAATCTCCTTTTCGAAAGTTTTTAATTAATTGCAATCCCTCTTTATATCCAATGGAAAATATCTCTCCGAAAGTATATTTTACATGTTTATTCAATGCAATGGTACCAACTATGATACCTGATAAAAGCGTAAATGGAGATGCCAATGCAACACCATAAATGTTGGGAGCTCCTGTAAATAGTTTACTCAAATAAATCCCTCCAAAATCTGTTGAAACACATACAGCCAACATCACCAATACTTTATAAAAGTTAACCTTTGGAAGATGAATGATATCTAATGTAATTCCATTAAATCGATCTATTGGATAAAATATTGCCATAAACATAAACACACGATAAATATTGGGTGCTTCCGTATGGGCATATTTACCTCCTCCAAGCAATGAAATAGCAAAATCAGCAAAGAAAAAAGCCAATATGGCTATCGGTATAAAAAGCCAAGTAAGCATTCCAGAATATTTCTTAAAAATGCCTTGCACTTCTGTCATGTTGTTTTTATTATATGCTGCTGCCATACCTGACATACCGGTACCTATAAAACTTCTTAATGGAATTTCTACTATTTCCATCAATCTTAATGGCAAATTATAAATAGCCACAGCTGCAGGACCAATAAAAATATTAATCATAAAAGTATCTGCGCTGCTTAATAAATTGGAACTGAGGTTGGTTGCCAAACTAAATTTCCCAAAGGCTATTAATTCTCTTACACAAGTCCAAGATTTTTTAAAAATAGTTTTTATGTGGGTAAAGCCTGCCAAATAACATGCAATACTCGTAATACAATTGGTTAAGAAATTGAAGAATAAAAGACTTTCTAAATCTAATTTATTTAAAAATGCCAATACAATTACAATAGCAATCATAGAAAGGCTATTCACCATTCTTAGCCATAAAATAGGAATATATCTTTCTTCAGCTATTAGTACCCAGAATCCTACATTATAGGGCAATGAACTTAAAAAAGTAAGTGCAAACCAATGTATAGCAGCAGTAGCACCTTCATTATTAAAAAGGGGTATAAATGGAAATAATGATACACTCACCAATGAAAGCCCAACAGAAATACCTATTGCCAATAACCAAACAGAACCCAATACTTCTTTTGCACGTTCGGTTGCGGCTCCGGTATAAAACTTTATTGTTGCAGTAGAGAGAAAACCATTGCGTATTGCTTCAGCCAAGCCTAAAACTGTTAAGAAGAAAAACCAGCTTCCCGCATATACTTTATCTAATGAACGATAAATGATTGACATGTTCAATACACTTACCACAGAAATTGTTGCATTGCCCGCTAGGGCTAAAAAATGTTTGTTTCTAAACAGTGATAGTTGAAATTTAGGCATAAGCAAACATATTTTTAATACATATTCTCGTTTAGAAAGAATTGCAATGATAACATTTCATCCATTTAAAATAATGATTGTTTCTTTTTGCTTGATTATTTAAATGTCCAAAGAACAAACTCGTTTTCCAATGAATAGAATAATTATGGTGATATTTGTTTTACCGCTACTTTAGCCGATGTAAAAATATTTAGATTGATTGTTATGTTAAAAAGAAATCTTGGCGTGTATAAAAGCCTTTTAAAAAAATCAATACTACTTTTCATAGTAATAATTCCATTTTTTAGTATATCTCAATCGTCTTTTTCCAACAGTCATAAAGGCCATCGCCCACCAATAAACCTTGATAAAGTTTCTCCGAATGCTTTTGAGAAAGGAAGACTTGAATTAAAACTATATCCTCGTTACTTCAAACATATTTTCCAAATACAGAAAAATGCTTCTGGAACAATTCAATTCAATATTCCGGCAGTAGATGACTTGCTAATTCAATACGGAGTAGACAAAGCCAATAGAATGTTTACAACCATTTTGAAAAATGAAGAACTGAAATCTTTGCATGAGGGCTATGGCTTTCATCTTTGGGTAGAACTCCAATTTCCTCTATTGGTTGATGTAAAACAAATAGCAAAAGCACTATTTAATACAGGTGTATTTGAAGTAGTAGAACCTATTTATAAAGCACAACTAATTGGCGCCACTCCCCCACCGCCTCCATTTATTCCTAATGACCCCATTTTATCCTTGCAATGGAATTTAAAAAATACCGGACAAGCAGGTGGCACAATTGGAAAAGATATTAGCATGATAGATGCTTGGGGCATAACAACTGGCAGCCCTGATGTGGTGGTTTCAGTTCATGACAATGCAATTAGCTTTTCGCATCCTGAATTAGGCCCGAATGAAGCAGTTGGAAAGAGTTTCAATTTTATTGATAACAATGATACACTTACTTTAAACAGCGGACATGGCTCTCATTGTGCGGGAATTATTGCTGCTGTAAACAACAACAATGTGGGCATGAGTGGTATTGCAGGTGGAGATGGCACTACCAATAGTGGCATTAGATTGATGAGTTGTGAAATATTTGGCCCTCATGGAACGGGTGGTGGCTTGGCAGAATCCATTGTATATGCAGCAGACAAAGGTGTTCCAATTAGCAACCATAGTTGGGGATATTCTGAACCTGATGTATATGATTTAGCCGTTTTAGATGCCATTGATTATTTCTGTGATAATGGTGGGGGTAATGTACTGAAAGGGGGTTTGCCCATTTTTGCTGCTGGCAACAATGGTAAAAACTGGCGAATATTCCCTGGCGGGTATGATAGAGTGGTATGTGTTGCCGCTACTAACAATAAAGACATCAAATCTAACTATAGCAACTTCGGTGATTGGGTAGATATTTCTGCCCCTGGTGGTGAAGGTTATTTAGGGGGTGGCATTTATAGTACAGAGAACACAAGCTATAGTGCCAATTCTGGAACATCCTTCGCGGCACCGCATGTTGTTGGTGTAGCAGCTTTAGTAGCTTCGGTTTTAAAAGGAAAGGCTTCGGCTAATGATGTGAGAGAAATATTGCTTTCTACTGTTGATAACAATTATGTAGAAAATCCCTACTACAAAGGTCAAATAGGAACTGGTAGATTGAATGCATACGCTGCTTTGAAAAAAGCAACGTATCTATTGCAGAATACCCCAATAAATACCATCACCAATTTCAAATCAACCGAAACTTGCAATACAATTGAATTGAATTGGAATAACCCCAGTAATAGCACCGTTATCATTGCTTTTAATGCTGCAAGTAATTTGGGCAGTTTGGTTGATAGCAAATCTTATTTGCTCAATGATACAATCATGGGTGGCGGCACGATTGTATACAAAGGAATTGGCAATAGCTTTGTTTTCAATAAAATAAATGAACTAAGCCAATACAGTTTTAAACTTTGGGTGGTAAACACAAGCAATCAATATTCTTTTAGTAAAACAACTGAAATCTTGTGCAAGCCAACAATAATTGGTGTGGGTGACAGTGTATTAATACAAAACTTCAATAGTCCTCCATCATTTCCAACTAAGATCTGGAATGTAACCAATAAGAAATATGATTTAACGGGTTGGTACCATACTGCTAATGACACAGCATATACAGGTGCAGGTGATAGTTACTCTATGTGCATGTACAATTACCAATACAACACTTTGCTTGGTGCTGTAGATACTTTTTCAGGGCCTTCCGTTATGGTTAAAAGCGCTGATAGTGTTATTCTAAGCTTTTGGCATGCTTATAAGTTTGTAGATAAACAATTGCCCTACTCCGATACTTTTGAAGTAGTTGTAAGTGCCGATTGTGGTAAAACATATTCATCAGTTTGGAAGAAAGGTGGGAAAGATTTAACCACCGTTTCTGACACAAAAGACTCTACTTTCTATCCTTTCACAATTGATAAATGGAAAAAAGAAACCATCAATCTTTCTTCTTTTAATACAGCTGAAAAATTAATTATTGGTTTTAGAGGATATAATGGAAAGGGAAACAATCTATTTTTCGATAACATAAATGTTGCTGTAAGATACAACAATGATGCATCCATAACGGGAATGGTTAGTCCAAAGAAATATGAATGTCAATCAACAATTGCCCCACAAGTATTGCTTAAAAATACGGGAAACAATACCATTAATACTTGCAAAATTGGGTATCAAATAGATCAATTGCCTTTGCAAAACATTGTTATAGTGAGTAGTATTAAAAAAGATAGTATCCTTCTGGTTAATCTTCCCAACCAAACTTTTACCACTGGATTACATACCATTAAAGTCTATAGCTTTTCGCCCAATAATACTATTGACAAATTTGGATTGAATGATACTTTAAGCTATTCTTTCACAATGCTTCCAAAAAATAATTTGCCTGCAAATGAAGGTTTTGAAGGAAACATCAATGCGCCTATTAGTTGGGAAGTTCAACAAGAACCTATAGATAGTCTTTATTGGGAAAAGACCAATACGGCTGCCTCACATAGCAACAATTCCATATTAATTAAAAACTACCAATATGTGGGTACCAATCAAGTAGATGATTTGCTTTCTGATGTTTACAAAATCCCCTACCCTACTGATAGTTTGTTTTTATTTTTCGATATTGCAGCATCCAATCATTTAGATAGTACAATACTTGTTTTACCTACTGATACCTTGCAAGTAGATATTACCACTGATTGTGGTAGCACTTGGAATACAATTTATAAAAAGTGGGGAACTCAATTACAAACTACCGCTCCTATTTATGATGCGTTTGTACCAACCGCTTCTCAATGGCGTACTGATAGTATTAATGTGAGTAACTATGAACAAAACAATGAAGTGAGGTTTCGATTTAGAAATATCAATAGAGGGGGCAATAATATCTACCTCGACAATATTAAATGCACTGCTAAAACAATTAAAAACATTCTGAGAGATAAGAGCTTGTTGATTTATCCAAACCCTGTACACAATAAATTGGTTGTTCAGCATTATGCAGTGCCTACCAATCTACAATCAATTAATATATACAATGAACAAGGCAAAAGGGTAAAATCAACTAGTTACCATAAAAATGCCAATACCATTGAAACCATTCAACTAGGTGGTTTGGCAAATGCTGTCTATATGATTGAACTGCTTTATACAGATAAAAAGGTTATGGAAAGGGTGGTGAAAACTTTTTAGAGGTTTGGTTTTGAAGGCGGTCGGTACTGAAAGTCCGACCGTATTATAACAACCTCCCTCTTTTGGTCTTACTTTCAGTGCCGACCAAATCATTCACACCATCGTAGCATCATTTCACATCGTTGTAACGTCATTTCACATCACTGAAGCGTCATTTCACATCGTTGTAACGTCTTTTCACATCACTGAAGCGTCATTTCACATCGTTGTAACGTCATTTCACATCACTGAAGCGTCATTTCACATCGTTGTAACATCATTTCACATCGTTGTAACATCATTTCACATTGTTGTAGCGTCATTTAACATCGTTGTAGCATCATTTTACATTATAGTTACTTCATTTAGACATTTTTTTCTGTCATTTTGAGGAATAAACATCAAAAATATAAATTTTATCAAATCAAGTTAAAAGAAACGATTTAGTTTGTTTTCTACTTTTTATACCGAAAATTTTCGTTTATTTTTTGGGCGTAAATGCCTTTTTTATCATTTAACATGAATTATTAAATAAATAATTACATTTTTAAAATTATTTCATAATATTGCCGCATGAAATTCTAATGTTAAATTTTAAATAAGCATACAATGAATAAGACAGTACAAAATACGGAAGCAACTGTAGATATGGCAATTGATTTCTACAATCATGCTGATAACCACGATAAGCTTGATGCAGTAGATGATATTAAGAATGCAATGTCTGAATTAGCAGTAATTAAGCAAAGCTATATTACTGCTGCTAAAAATCAACTAGCCCCCCATACTACTAGTAAAGCGGTAGATGCAGCAAAAAAAGCATTTGTCGATAAATTGCGAATTAAGCTAGATATAGTTCATACAACTGTTAAAAAATCGGGCAATACTACATTGTTAGAGCTTGTTGAAAAACCAATGTCATATATATTAAATGCCTCAAAAGGCGAAACTTCTATCAATGCTTTACTAATTATAGAAGCTTTAGAAACTAATGTAAATACGATATTAAAAAGCAAACTCACCAAGGCAGATATTGATGAATTGAAAGCCTTATTAGAGGTCTACGATAATATCAAAGATTTACCTTTAGAATCTAGAGACAAAAAGAGAGTCAAAGGAACCAATGTATTAACTGCCTTAAACAAGCAATCTAAAGATATTCTTAAAGATGTAAGAAGATCAGTAAAGGGCAATTTTGCAGAGGAAACTACTTTTAGAGATAGTTTTCTTGCAGCCCTCACAATACCCAAAATACCAAAAATCAGCAATAGTGCCAATATTACCCTTGTAGATGAAGAAGGCAATCCATTTACCGAAAATGCAAGGGCCTATGATACAAAATCAAAAGCCAAGAAGATACCTTCTTACAAAGCCAATGCAAATGGCGTAATACACATTAAGGGTCATAAAGTAGGCAAATTTCCCATTAAAATTGTCATTAAAGGCAAGGAAGATATAGTTGTTACCATCAATTTCAAAAAAGGAGAAACAGTGGTGGTTACTGTAACTGTAAAAGAAAGTATTTAAAGTAAATCTGATACTATTTCGGGTTGCGAGTGATTTCTGTACTGTGCCTTGCAGTTACTTATTCTGAGCTATTTGTCCTAATGACAACTCTCGGAAATATAAGGGAAATAGATACAATCTGTACTCTAACTAATATTTCAATATGTCAGTTTATAGCGTATATATTTGCGTTGATGGCAAGTTTAGAGCAACACCTTACAAAATTCGCAACCAACAAAAAACAATAAATAATGGCAACATCAATTCACAAAGGACAATCAACAAGTAGCAGTACAATTCTATTTTCATTTGACGGGAAATATGTTTACAGGGGACAATCCTCAAGTAGCAGTAACATTCTAAACTCATTTGATGGAAAGTATATTTACAAAGGAGAATCTTCAAGTAGCAGTAATATACTCTACACTTTTGACGGAAAATATTTTTACAAAGGACAATCTACAAGTAGCAGCAATATCCTCTACACTTTCAACGGAAAACATTTTTACAAAGGACAGTCAACAAGCAGCAGCAACATCCTTTATACCTTTGACGGAAAATATTTTTACAAAGGACAATCTACAAGTAGCAGCAATATTTTATTAACTATTGATGGACATTTCTCTATAGGAATTTTCCCTGTAATCCTTTAACACCTTATCTTAATGAGCAACATAGAAGAGATTTTCAAGCCCGAAAACAAAAGTATTAAACAAATTTTTGGCGACACAGATGCTTTTTATCAGATGCCAATGTATCAACGACCATATTCATGGGATAAAGAAAGAGTTGAGCAACTTTGGTACGACATTTTAGAAGCGTACAAAAACAATAATGAAGACAATACAATTGACCCCAATTATTTTTTAGGCTCTGTTGTAGTTGTAAAAAAGCCTGATAATTATGAAGTAGTTGATGGGCAACAACGGCTAACAACATTAACAATATTATTTTGTACGTTACGTGACCTAAATATCGATATCATACAAAAAAATATCATTTCAAATAGTATAAAGGATTTAGTAGAAAGTAAGGAACGCTTAAAATTAACTACCCATTTAAACAATCAAGCATTGTTTGAGGAAACAGTACTAAAAGGCATAAACTTTAACGCAAGTAAAAAAGAGCTTTTCGATAACAGATTTCTCCAAACTGCATTTTATTTTAAAGACCTTATTATAAAAGCACATGGTAAAGACCATGAGGATTATATTGAAAATTTCGGTAATTTTATTAACTACCTATTCAACAAAACAACAATGATAAAAATTGTCTGTTTTGACGAAGGTTTTGCCATAAAATTATTTACTGTATTAAATGATAGAGGTTTAGATTTAACGCCTGCCGACATCATCAAAGCATACCTATTACAGAATTTAGACGAAAGCCGAAGAACCAGTTTTACGGAAGTTTGGAAAAGGATAGAAACAATTTGTAAGCTTTCAGACGAAAGCCTACAAAGCATCTTTAATCTTTACTTTTACTATTTAAAAAGTGAAAATCCAAAGAGAGCATTACAAGACGAACTAAAAGAACAATTCAAAAACAAAAACCCACAGACTGTTATTTTAGACATTGAAAAATTTTCTAAAATCATTCTGGAAATCAATTCTGACAACAGAGATAAAAACATTTCGATGTTGAAATATTTAAGACAATCAATTTATTGGAAATCTATTCTTGCAACTGCAAAGCAAGTTGAATATTCGAGCTATAATGAATTAAAGGAATTAATAACCAAATACTATTATCAAAGTTGGATAGCAAACGGAACTTCCAATAGAATTAAACAAACATCATTTAACATCCTAAAAAAGATTAAAGCAAAAGCCGAAATCTCCGAAATCAAGTATTTAATTACCGAAAATCTTGGTAAGTATGATCACTATACCGACTTCTTAAATACTGACAATGCTTATTGGACCATTTGGCACAAACCGCTTTTATTATCCATTGAATATTATCAACAAGACGAAAAGGATTTTATTTCCATTTCAAGAGATTTACACACAGAACATATTTTGCCAAAAGAATGGAATAGACCAGAATTAAACTGGGCGGATAGTTTTACAGATGAAACAGCTAAATCTTTATTAAACAGCTTGGGTAATTTAACACTGTTATCAGGAATAAAAAACATTCAAGCTAGTAATAGAAACTATGTTAACAAAACAGAAATCTATAAAGGAAATAACGGAAAAGGTTTTGACGGTAAAACTTCATTTGAAATAACAAAAAGTGTTATTGACAACTATCCAACTTGGACAGCAGAAAGTATAAAGAACAGATTTAAGTGGCTAATAAGTGAAACGCAGAGAATACTTGAAATAGAATAAAACCTGCCCACAAGATTAAGTTTGGCATTATTTACGTTTAACCAAGACTACCTAAAAATTTGTACTCTACAGTGCTTCAATTCGGGATGGTTTTATATGAATTGCAGCAAACAATTCAGAATTATTAAGTAACGAGTGGTTATTAAGGCAAGATGCTCTGTTCTACCATTTTTCTTAGGAAAAAATATAAATTATCACACAGTTGGTAATTGAAATGTTTGTTGCTCTTAAACCAAGATTATTACAAACAACTTAAATCTTTAATGTTTTCTAAACTAAAATCCAACAATAATAAACAAAATTATTTTACAGCACAAATGAAAATAATGAAAACGTTTGCATATTATTTTTACGTTAAATTATTCTGTAGTATAACATTGAATTTCGCCTTGTTACTACATAGTTATAGGTATTTGTAAAAATACTTTAACGATTTTATCGCATATTTGTACTTAACTATTAATTGCTTGCTCTTTGAAGAATAATTTCTTTAATAATTTTTATATTTATTTATGCAGATGAGATTTACAAAATTAAATTACCCAACAAGCGGAAACAACCAAAGAAAAGTGATTGATTTCAACAAAAAGAAAAATAGTAGTTTGAGCGTTCAATCTACTTTTTTTATAAAAAGCCTTGCCTTATTTATTGTAGGTACGGCTTTTTTTGTTAGCAGAAAAGTGAATGAACTTATAGCTTCTACATGTCCGGCAATTTCAGTACACAATACAATTACCTATCGATTTGTGAAAAATATATCTCTTGTTGTCATCCTTTTTATTGGATTGATGGGAGGAAAGAGTTTAGCACAAACTGCTACAAATGGTGACTATAGATCAATTGCATCGGGCAACTGGAATGGAGTTGGTGTTTGGCAAACTCGTTCGGGTGCTTCATGGGCAGCTACAAGTACTGCTCCTACATCTGCAAACAATGTTTATATCCAAACTGGGCATACCATTACTGCCAATAGTGCTACACAAGCTTGTTTAGATTTACATGTTCATACAGGTGGGGTATTGGCTATTGGTGCTAATACTGTACAGATAAATGGTAAAATAAGGGCATTTACAGGCGCAGCAGTTATTACAGCAGGTGCTGATGGTACTTTTTATTCAGGACAAGCAAGTTCGACTAGCCCTGGTGCAACAAGTATTACAACATCTACTGGTAAAATAAGTATAGTTGGTAACACAAGAACGGTATTCACTTCAGGAGAATGGGGCGCTACACTTACAGGTGCTGCTTTTGATGTTAGCATGACTAGTGGTCAAACAGCAACTGGTGCAACTAATGCAAAAGCTTCAGCTTGGACATTCACATCAGGAACTTATGATGCAGGTACAACTACAATAAGTGCTGATAATGGATCAACAGGAGGGAATATTACTATTTCAAGTGGAGCAACTTATACAACAGCAACAAGTGGAGCTGGTACTCCCGTTTTTCAAAGAACAGGAACAACATTGGGTGGAACTCTAACTATCACAGGAAATTTAACTTTAAGTGGTGCTAGTCCTTCAATAGCAATGACTGCTATTACAAATACTTCTGGAACGGTTACTTTTTCTGGAACATCTCAAACATTATGGACTTTGCCAAATGGTTCAAGCCAAGGTAGTGCAGCAGTTTTAAACACTTTTAACAATTTAATTTTAAATGGCTCTGGAACAAAAACACTTGGTGCTAACACTACAGTAAATGGAACATTAACTGTAGATGGTACAGCAATTAATGCTTATAGTTCATTTACATTGGGCTTTGGTTCATCTGCTGCTGTAGTAGTAAATACAGGCGGACAATTTGTACTGAATACTGGTACTTACGGTGCTTCAACAAACTCGTTAACTTTAAATCCTAATCAAACAACTAATCCATCACTTTCAATAACTAGTGCAAATACTGTAACTTGGGCAGGAACTACAGTAATTAGTGCCAACTCTCTTATTGCTTCTGGTACTACTGGATCTTTAACTTTATCTGGTGCAATTTCAGGTTCTGGTACTTTCACAAAACAAAATACTGCTGGTACTTTAATATTAAGTGGAACTAATACTAATACAGGAGCAATTACAATTAGTGGTGGTACATTAAGATTAGGAAGTACATCATCCTTGGGCGCTAGTTCTGGAGTAACAGTTGCTTCAGGTGCTGCACTTGATTTAAATGGTCAAAATTATTCAACATCCATTCCACTAAATTTAAGCGGAACAGGTGTTTCATCAAGTGGTGCACTAATGAATAGTAGTGCAACGGCAGCTACTTATGCAGGATTGATTACACTTGGAGCAGCTACAACTATCAATGGAGGAACAGGAACAATTGCATTAACCAATACTGGTACAATAACGGGTGCAACATTTGGTCTTACATTAGGTGGCGCTCAAGGTGGAACTGTTGCTAGTATACTTGGTACAACAACAGGTACTTTAACAAAAGCGGATGCTGGTACATGGACTTTGAATGGAGCTAGTACTTATTCTGGTGCGACTACTATTAGTGCAGGTACTTTGAAGTTAGGTAATACAACGGCATTTGGAAGCACTTCATCAGTTTCTATTACTTCAGGAGCAGTTCTTGATTTAAATGGTATAACTTATTCAACTTCTACTCCTTTAACTATTAATGGTACCGGTATTTCTTCTGGTGGTGCAATCATAAATAGTTCAGCTACTGGCGCAACCTATCCTGGTTTGATTACATTAGGTTCAGCTTCTTCTATAGTTGGTGGAACAGGAACAATTGCTTTAACAAATGCAGGAACAATAATAGGTGCCACTTTTGGTTTAACATTAGGTGGCGCACAAGGAGGTAGTATCGCCAGCATAATTGGAACGACTACAGGTTCTTTAACTGTAACTTCTGGTTCTTGGACTTTGAGCGGTGCAAGTACTTATACTGGAGTAACGACAATTAGTGGCGGTACATTGTCTATTTCTAGTATTGCCAATGGTGGAGGCGCAAGTAACATAGGAGCTTCTTCAAATGCAGCGAGCAACTTAGTTTTAGGTGCTGGAACTTTACAATATACTGGTTCAACAACATCAACTGATAGAAGTTTTACATTAACTGCAGCTACAACTTCTACTATAAGTTTAACTAACAATCTAACAATTTCAGGTGCTTCTGTTGCAAATACTGGAGCTTTAACAAAAACTGGAGCTGGGACTTTAATTTTAACTGGTACAAATTTACATACTGGTACAACTACTGTAAGTGCAGGAACCTTACAAATTGGTGCTGGTAGTACTGCAGGTTCAATAAGCACTTCTAGTGCTATTGTAAACAGTGCAGCTTTAACTTTCAATAGAAGTGATGCTTATGCACAGACTTATATTCAAGTGATTTCTGGAACAGGCACTTTGACTGTAAGTGCAGGAACATTAACTTTAAGTGGTAATAATTCTTACACAGGGGCAACTTCTATTTCATCTGGTGCAACTTTGAAAATAGGAGCAGCAGGTGATGGCACAAACTCTCCACTTGGAACAGTAGCTGCAGGTACAACTGTGGCTAATGGTGGTGCTTTAGATTTGGCTGGAATATCATTATCTATAAATAAAGCGCTAACTTTAAGTGGCACTGGTGTTTCATCTAGTGGTGCTTTAATGAATAGCGGTGCAGCAGCAACTTATGGTGGTTTAATAACCCTTGGGTCTAATACTATTATAAATGGTGGTACTGGAACAATTGCATTAACTAATGTTGGTACAATAACAGGTGCCACTTTTGGTTTAACATTAGGTGGTGCTCAAGGTGGTAGCATTAGTAGTATTATTGGAACAACTTCAGGTACTTTAACTAAAGCAGATGCCGGAACTTGGACACTAAATGGCGCTAGTACCTATACTGGCGCAACTACTATTAGCGCCGGAATACTAAAATTAGGTAGCCCAACTGCTATGGGAAGTACTTCATCTACTTCCATTACATCAGGTGCTGTTCTTGACTTAAACGGTATAACTTATTCAACTTCTACTCCTTTAACTATTAATGGTACCGGAATTTCTTCAGGTGGTGCAATTATAAATAGTTCAGCAACTGGTGCAACCTATCCTGGTTTGATTACTCTAGGTTCAGCTTCTTCTATAGTTGGTGGAACAGGAACAATTGCTTTAACAAATGCAGGAACAATAACAGGTGCCACTTTTGGTTTAACATTAGGTGGCGTACAAGGAGGTAGCATAGCTTGTATTATCGAAACAACCTCAGGTACAGTTACTGTTAGTGCAGGAACTTGGACTTTGAGTGGTGCTAGCACTTATACTGGAGCAACATCTATTTCCTCTGGAGCTACTTTAAAGCTAGGAGCAGCAGGTAGTGGTGCTAATACTCCTTTAGGAACAACAGGTACTGGAACTACAGTAGCAAGTGGTGGTGCATTAGATATAAATGGTTTTACATTAGCTACAGCCGAAGCGCTAACTTTAAGTGGAACTGGTGTTTCTTCTAGTGGTGCATTAATGAATAGCAGTGCAACTGCAGCTACATATTCAGGGGCAATTACACTTAATGCGGCTACTACGATTAATGCAAATGCAACAACTGGAACAATTTCATTGACTGGTGCTACAATATCTGGTACAGCTACAAATTTAACATTAGGAGGTGCTGCAGGTGGAAGCATTTCAAGTATTATAGGGACTACTTCTGGCACAGTGACTGTAAGTGCAGGAACTTGGACTTTAAGTGGAGCAAGTACTTATACAGGTGCAACATCAATATCTTCAGCAGCAACTTTGAAATTAGGTGCCTCTGGCAATGCTACTAACACGCCACTAGGAACTACAAGTGCTGGTACTACGGTAGCAAGTGGTGGTGCGTTAGATTTGAATGGTTTTACACTAGGTACAGCTGAAGCGCTAACTTTAAATGGAACTGGTGTTTCATCTAGTGGTGCATTAATGAATAGTAATGCAACAGCTGCTACTTACTCAGGATTATTAACCCTTGGTTCAGCTACTTCCATCATTGGTGGAACTGGCACAATTGCTATATCAAATGCAGGAACAATTACGGGTATACTTGCTGGTCTAACATTAGGAGGTGCCCAAGGCGGTAGTATTACAAGTATAATTGGTGTATCAACTGGTTCACTAACAAAGCAAGACGCTGGTATTTGGACTTTAAATGGAGCAAATGCATATACTGGCTCAACTACCATTTCAAGTGGTACGCTTCAAATAGCAGCTGCTGAAAGAATTAATAATACTAGTAATATTATTTTAACAGGTGGAACTTTTAGCTCTGGAGCAACTACTGGATTTACCGAAACAATTGGCACATTAGATGTTAACACTGGTACTTCAACTATTGCTTTGGGAACAGGGGTTCACACTATTACATTCTCTGCTAGTAATGGCATTACTTGGAATGGCACTGGACTTACAATTACTGGCTGGACAGGTACAAGAGGAATTACTGGAACTGCGGGAAAAATATTTTTTGGTAATACTAATGCTGGTCTAACAGCTGCTCAATTAGCTAAAATCACTTTTAGTGGTTTTGGTACTGCAATGATTTTATCTACAGGTGAAATTGTACCAAGTACAACTCCTCCAACTTTAACTGCCGCTGTAGGTGCGACAGTTGATGCAAATCTTAATATAACATTTACAGATGATCCGATTTGGAGAGGAGCTATAACTTCTGTGAAATATGGTGCAAATACACTTACTTTAACTACAGATTATACATTATCTGCTGGAGTTTTAACTCTTATACCAAGTGGTAGTGCTGGAAGTGGTTTAAGAACGTCAGGCACTCAAACAGTTACAATCAGTGCTTCTAATTATACAAATGCAACAATTAATCAAACAATTGGAGTAGGTGCTGCTAATAAATTAGTTATTACAACTCAGCCTACTGCTCCAGCTACTAATGGTGCTGCATTGGTAACACAACCATTGGTAGCTATTCAAGACCAATATGGAAATACAACATCAAGTACTGCAACTGTTACAGCTGCGGTAGGAAGTGGTTCTTGGACTATTGGTGGTACAACTGCTAAAGCTGGTGCTAGTGGTACTGCAACTTTTACTGATTTAACAGCTACAAGTTTGGCTTCGGTAACAGGTGCCACTATTTCATTTACTAGCACTGGATTAACATCTGCTAGTTCTAATACATTTAATTTACCAGCTCCAATTATTACTTTAACCGCATCAGGAAGTGCTACTGTAGATGCCCCTTTTGATGTAACATTTACTGAAAATGCTTCATGGAGAGGTTCAATTTCAAGTATTACTGTAGGTGGTACAACCTTATCTGCATCTGCCTACAATACAACTGTAGCAGGTAAAATAACCTTTACGCCTTCTTTGTCAACTTTATTACAAACTCCTGGTACAAAAAGCATAGTAGTAACTGCTAGTGGTTATACTGATGCTACTGTTAGCCAAACTTTAGGTGTTGGTGCGGCTAATAAACTAATTATCACAACTCAGCCTACAGCTCCTGCAAGTAATGGTGCTGTATTGGCAGCACAACCTGTTGTAGCCTTTCAAGATCAATATGGTAATGCTACACCTAGCAC
>Ga0114959_10000646_pt1 | contig 32722 bp, 32 predicted proteins | sample C_130625_EF_Meta_FD_87317 | JGI IMG/M metagenome (GOLD analysis project Ga0114959, IMG submission 87317) | Freshwater microbial communities from Lake Croche, Canada to study carbon cycling - C_130625_EF_MetaG | ecosystem: Environmental > Aquatic > Freshwater > Lake | place: Lake Croche, Canada... | reverse complement strand
TTGTTCGCAACCTGTCCAAGTAAATTTGCACGTAATATGGGTTGTCCCACTTCTTTACAACCTTGCGATTATTGGCCTCCTTCAACGCATAATTATAAATTCCCTTTTCCAAGTTGATGGCCTTCTTTTCGCTTTCAAGAAGGTCTTGAAGTTTGCCGCGAATATTATTTCTAAAAGAGTCAGGATTATCAATCTTGCGCATGGTATAAGATATATACAATTATTGTGTTTATATCTTAATCAATTTTTTATTTTTACAACTTTTAAGCCCTTTGGACGACAGTTGCTTTGCTTAAAGGTTTAAGCCTCGTCGCCTTCACTGCTAGATTCGTATTCCTCCTCACTCAATTCAGACCCAATATCCTCAAGCTCTAATACTTCTTCTGGTCCATCTTCCTCTTCTTCATCTTCGTCCTCGTCCTCGTCTTCGTCATTGTCGTCGCTTCCATACTCGTCCTTATCATCGCTGCTCTCGCTGTCAACGACAAATCCGTCCTTCAAATATCCTTGCTTTGTCTTCTTAGACGCCGGAATATTATCAAGTTCATCCTCCTCTTCCTCATCCTCGGCGCAAGTTGCAGCCAAATCCTCAAAACCACCAAACAACTTATCATACATCTTTTCCCAAAGTTCCAACGACAACGACGAAAGCTCCCACACATTGTCATCCTTTTTAACACTGCATACAAGTGCGCAACTTCCAAAGAACAATACTGTATCCACAGGAGGAGGAAAATCATATTTATTCTCAGAATTTGCCTTGCCTTCAGTCTTTGCAAATACAGCAACAACATATTTCTTTCCGTCCATTTTAACTCCCCATTCAGTTTGCTTTACAAATCCATCCACCTTCTTGAATCCACACTTCTTATACAATTCTTCTTCTTTGTAATCTTTAATTGTGAGAGATTTCAAAGAAGCAGATTTATCAACGATAATTACTGAGATATTTTGGGTCATGTCCAAGTATAATAAATCATTGTGAATAGGTTTAAATAGTTTCGCATATAAATATAAAAGTCTTAATGACAACCAAAATATATATTAAAGAATTTGATACTGCATCATTAAGGAAAAAGTTGGTAAAATTGGACGAGTATTTTAGGAATCAAGAAACTTCAGTTGAATTGGTTTCACCTGAAGGACTGTTCACTATAGAAAACAATAAATTATACAAGTTGAAACCGGTGGATAAGGAAATTGTTGAGCGCAAGTTTGAGGGATTTACTCTCTTGTTTGATAATAGTTATTTTGAAAAAGAAGTTATATTCTCTCAGGTGCCATACGATCATATAAATTTAGATGTAGTAAAATTCTATTATGGACAAGAAAACTTGGGTAAGAAATCTTTTTTGCGACTTGTTGTTGAGGGTTTATATGAAAATGAAGACAAATTCAAAATTGGTGAATCAAGAAAGGATAAGTACTCCGATTTCTTGCCGACCAATTTTTATTTTTTAGCAAACGAAAGTTTTGATAATATTTTGGTTAAAAAAGAACTTAATGTGTTTTTATCTATGTTAAAGTAATATCGTATTATTATATGCTATTTTGGACATTACAAATTACTGTTATTTCTATCATTTTAATATTTCTAGTTCATCATCTAATACTTTTTTTTAAAAGCACATTGACTGTTCCAAAAGTGAAAGATTTAGTGCATGCTCCTGCTCAAAAGTATGAAAATATTTATAATACAATTTCTTCCAGAGATTATACAGACAGTTTGTCGCCAAGTGATGTTGGAATAGTTCACGACGTTAAGTCAATGAAAGATGAATTGAAAAGTTTTTTAAAAAGCAAAGCATCGTCAAGTGATGTAGGAACTACAAACATCGCAACTTTAGATTCATTCTCATCGTCAAATTTTTCTAGTTACTAATATTTTATACAAATACCAAAACAATAGTAAACAAATATAAAGGTAACATATCAATATTTCTATTGTGAATGAAATTATCGGAAACAGAGCAAAATTTTCTTCTGAAAAGTTTTCCAAATGTAGAACTTTCTTATGAAACAATGGTGCATAAGAAGGTTTATAATTCAAATTATGTTCTTTCAATTCCTGAGGGTAAAAAGTGTTTTGCATGGTTCACTACATTTAAGACTCAAAACGTATGCGTTTTACTTGAAATCAGTGAAAATAAAAGGATAAGCAGAATAAATATTGTTAGTGCGTGTTTTCACCAAGAACTTTCGTATGGAACCATTTTTTATGGAACAGTTTTTATCTGCAAGAACAAACGATATTTTTCATCAGAGGATATTTATTATTACAAGGGGACAAACGTCGGAAAATTTGCGTTCAATAATAAACTCGCAATTTTTAAAACCATTTTTACGTCGGAAATAAAGCAATTGGCGTATTTTGAAAACACTGTTATTTTTGGAATGCCAATTATTTCAAATTCTTGCGATGAAATCTTGAGAACAGTTGCTGTATTGCCTTATAAAGCAAAGTATATTCAATTCAGAAGCGACAGTGACGCAAGAATCAACAACCTATTGTACCCTATTTCCGATTCACCGGTTGAAAGGATTGATCCAAAATTGGCTTCCAGAAATGATTTGAAGAGAGAAATAGTATTCAAAATCAAACCAGATATTCAAAATGACATTTACCATTTGCATTATTACGACAATAACTCAACAGAAAATATTTTTGACGTTGCGTATATACCTGATTACAAAACGAGTGTAATGATGAACAAGCTTTTCAGAAAAATCAAAGAGAATGCGAATTTGGATGCATTGGAAGAAAGTGACGACGAAGCCGAATTTGAAGACGATAGGCCAGATAAGTTTGTGTTTTTAGAAAAGTCGTATAATATGGTTTGCACATGGAATAACAAGTTTAAAAAATGGGCACCTATTCGCGTTGCTCAAAAAGGAGATAAGATTGTTACAAAGAAAGAGTTGTCTTATTATGAAAGAAAATAAGTAGACGGACAAAAATAAAGAAATTTATTATATATTATATTTTAATATATATAATGAGTTCTTGTCTAATTGATAAACTAGATAAACTTACGGTATTGGTAATTAAAACATCTTTTAAAAAAATCGCATTGATAACTCCAAATGATATAAATCAAATAAATTATGCTTATATTTCTACAACAGCCTTATTAACTTGCGCGCCTTATCTTTTTGATAGATTAAATTCAGATAATGAATTGCTCAATGATACCAATTATCAATATTATAGAAATAATATTAATTTAGCTGAAATAGAAGAAATTTATAAAAAGTATTCAGAAGAATCAAAGAAATTTTATGGAGGTTGGGGTGGAGATGATTCAGATGAAGATAATGAATCAAAAAACCTGTTATGGTGGTGGTTGTTTGGTTCTGCAGAAGATTCATTTGCAGATTTATTGGGTGGGCAAAAACCAACTCCTGTGGAAAAACAAACCATTTCGGAGAGGTTTCTAGTTATGATGATGATGTTTAATGTTATTATAGCTGGGCCATATCAGCGCATTCAAGCAGGAAAAGCTATTCTATCTGATGCAAACATAAGACGCCTTTATGATTTAAACACAGGTCGCGGAATAAAACAAAAATCATATTTTTCGGCTCAACCACAAGTTCCTAATGGCAGCGGACACCTTCTCCAAGCGCAACCTCAGCCGGATTCTGACAGACCACTAGTTTGGCTAGCAACTCCAATTCCAATAGACAGTAGGTTTTCTGGAAATGTTCTAGGTGACGTAGCTAAGGCTAAAGGAAAAGAGAAATTGTCTAGAAACGAAAAAACAAAAATACTTCAAAAAGCATTAAATGCTAGGGAAGTGCTTGAAAATGTACACGGATTTTGCGGTCATGCCGCGTCACTTTATTTAGGCGCTCCACTTGGCCACATAGCTTATGAAGTGGAAGTATCCGCAAACAGGACAATTGGTGACATTAAAATAAGGCAAAATGCCAAGTATGATAAATTCCCAGATAGAGGTACATGGTTGGGAGAAGTAAACTCGGAATATCGTGTACCGTATAAAGACGTCCATAGACAAAAGCAATATCGTATACAAGGTGCAGAAAATCACGCAGATGCGTTTAGGCGAGCTGCGAGTGACTCTTGGAACAATGCGTTAACAGAGCAATTAGTAAAAAATGGAGAATATTTATTTTTAAAAGTTGGTTTTGAAGGTCATGCGAGAGTCATGATAGTAACTGAAAGGAATGGTGCAATTTTATATGGATTTGCCGACTTAAATTATTTGGGAGATGTAATAGTAACGCAAAGTTGCAACGATCTTGGTTTAAAAGATGATCTTTGCAAGGTTTGGCGTCCGGATCATTCTCTTTTTACAACAGAACCTGGACTGATACCCCAAACTGTTTTTGCATCTATGCCTAGCGGTTCTATTTTTGAAACAGAAAACCCACAAATACATACATGTGCAGATTTATACACAGGTTTTGGAACAGATTTAAAAACTGCTGAAGAAAAATGCTCTTCTGGACTTGAAAAATTTGGGTTTTGGCTTGAAACAATTCCCTATTCTGATTCTCAACAAATTATGAAATCTGCGTTAACTGGTGGTGGTGGATTATCCGTGTCAGAAGATAGATTAACTGCATTTTCAGAAATAATAAAAACCCAGAGTTCTAGAATAATTGCAGTGATGCGCAGCGATTCGCTTAGTGCAGCATTATATAAAAACGGGGACCAATGGAAAGGTTGGCCAAATACAAAACCAAACTCCAAATGGACTAAACTGTCTGCCGATTCACTTGCGTTGTTACCTTCTTATACATCTCCAACATCAAATCCTCCTCCTGGTTGGAAAAAATCTAGGGACCTTGCATATACAAATCCAACTAATGGAGAAATTTGGGCTGGAACTGTTAATCCTGGTGGACACATATATTGGAAAGAAATTTTTTCCGACTACACAGTCCCTAAACTAACAGATAAAGAATTTGCTGCTAAATTTTACCCAAACGATTATGGAGCAAAACCATCGCATCATGGTTTTTTTTCTGTTCCATCAGAAAGCACGGAAACGCCTCTAGAGGTGTCACTTGAAACCTTTTTGCAAGTGAGACAAGATGGCGAACAACCAGTGCTTATTATACCAGAAGTTGAGTATTTTGAAGCTCTTGATGAACTTGTTCTTGAAGAATCCCACCCCACAGTTGGATTAAACAGAACTGTTTCTGCACCAGCAGGAAGTGCAGAGGATCTTCCAGTTGGAATATCAAGAAGCCAAAGTATCGGTGGAAAATTTAAAATAACAAAAAGAAGAAGATTTAAAACAATTAAAAAAACAAAACGCAATAATAAAAAACAAAAGAAAACGAAAAGAAGCAAAAAATAAAGAAATTTATTATATATTTATATTTTATTATATATAATGAATTCTTGTCTAATTGATAAACTAGATAAACTTACGGTATTGGTAATTAAAACATCTTTCAAAAAAATTGCATTGATTACTCCAAATGATATAAACCAAATTAATTATGCTTATATTTTTACAACATCCTTATTAACTTGTGCGCCTTATATTTTTGAAAAATTAAATTCAGATAATGAATTGCTCAATGATAGCAATTATCAATATTATAGACAAAATGTTAATTTAAGCGAAATAAACAGAATCTATAAAAAGTATTCAGAAGAATCAAAGAACTTTTATGGAGGTTGGGGTGGAGATGACTCGGCCGATAATGGTTCAAAAAACTTGTTATGGTGGTGGTTATTTGGTTCAGTAGAAGATTCATTTACAGATTTATTGGGTGAAGAAAAACCAAAACCAACTCCTTCGGAAAAACAAACCATTTCGGTTAGATTTCTAGTTATTACGGTGATGTTTAATGTTATTATAGCTAGTCCAGCTCAACGTATTCAAGCAGGAAAAGCTGCTTTATCAGATGCAAACATAAGTCGACTTTACGATTTACACACAGGTCGCGGAATAAGAAGACAAAAATCATATTTTTCAGCGCAACCACAAGATTTGGAAATTAAATTTGATGAATATCAAGAGAGTAATGGCTCCGGACAAAATTTTCAAGCGCAACCTTACGCGCGCGAGGAACCTCTCGCGGATGATTCTGATTTTTTTACGGCAACCGCATTTCATGAAAATGAAAATTTTTTTGGGGATATTGTTGGCGATGCGGTTAATGCTAAAGGGAAAAAAGATTTAGAATTTGATAAGAGAAAAGCTTTGGCTGAACAGGCATTTGGCATTAGAGAAGCTCTTGAAAATAAACACGGATTTTGTGGACACGAAGTTTCGCTTTTTTTAGGAGCTCCGCTTGATCACATAGCTTATGAAATGGAAGTGTCAGCAAATAGGACAATTTCCAAAATTGTTGAAGCAAATTCATCATCCACTGGCTTTCCAGAAAGAGGAAGCTGGTTAGGAGAAGCATGGAACTCTGCTAACAGTAAACCTGGATATCAAGAAGTTTTAAGAAGACAAAGATTTACTCCCACATCTACAGAAAGTCACGGTGATTTGTTTAGACGAGCGGCAACAACCATATGGAACGATGCATTGAAAGAACAATTTGTAAAACAAGGAGATTATTTAGCTGTTAAAGTTGGTTTTACAGGACATGCAAGAGTTATGTTGGTAACCAGCAGAGGGGGAAATGTTTTATACGGATTCGCAGATTTAAATTATTTGGGAGATGCAGTTGTAACGCAAACTTGCACTGACCTTGGGTTGAAAGGAGGTAATTGCAATAAAGTGCATTCAAGAGGACAGCTTTTTATGACAGAACCTAATTTTTTTACCCAAACGGCTAAGGATTCTATGCCTTCTGGAAGCATTAGCGAAACATTAAATCCACAAATAGAAGCATGCACAAAGGTGGAATCTGCTAGTAAAACTGAAACTAAAGAACAAATATGCGAAAATAAACTAACCCAAAGCCCTGCTCTGGTTATTGAAGCGGTTACATATTCCGATTTTCAAAAAATTTTAAACGCATCAACAACTCCAGGAGGAGCGCTTTCAATTACATTAGATAGAATAATTTCATTTTCAGAAATGGTAAAAACTCAGGTAAGTAGAATAGTTGATACAATGCGAACTTGTCCAAAGGTTGCGAGTAAGTATCAAAAAGATGACGCATGGGTAGGAATTAAAGCAACCAAACCAAACCCTAAAAAATGGGCTTACAAGCCTATACCAGGGTCTCTTGTGCCAGCACCCATACCCACACCCACACCAGTGTTAAGACAATCTTTAAACCCTCCAGTTGGCTGGAAAAATGTTGAAACAAAATCACCTCAATATAAAGCTGAATATAAAGCTCCAAATGGAGACGTGTGGAGTTCTTTTGATGCAAATGACGCGAATGGTAGTCATTACATTAAATGGAAAAAACAAGGAACCCCCCCTGAATATTTGAAAAATGAAGACTTTGAAAAAAAATTTTATCCACCACTGCCACCACCGCCACCTACGCCGGCTCCGTCGCATTATATTCACGCCGTAGCACAGGATGAAATCACTGCAACGCCTCTAGAGTTGTCACTTGAAACATTTTTGCATGTGCGTCAAGATGGTGAATCTCCTTCTCTTATTATACCAGAATTTGATTATTTTCAAGCTCTTGATGAACCTGTTCTTGAAGAATCCCAGCCCACAGTTGGATTAAACAGAACTGTTTCTGCACCAGTAGGAACGAGTGAAGATCTCCCCATTGGAAGACCAAGAAGTAAGAGTATCGGTGGAAAATTTAAAATAACAAAAAGAAGAAGATTTAAAACAATAAAAAAAACAAAACGCAATAGAAAACAAAAGAAAACTAGAAGAAAGAAAAAATAAAATAATCTAATAACCAAATCCATTTACCATTATTCCTCAGACAAATTTTTGCTTGTAAAGACAAATAATAGGAGGGGTCGTGGGGGAACCTTGGTTCCCTACATTTTTATATTTATTTATATATAATGGCGCGTTCAAGAAAAATGAAATCTAGCCGAAAAGTGCGTAAAAGCCAAAAACAACAAGGCGGTGGATTGCAGTATGACCAATATTTGCGACAGGCTAAAAATGATATTTTAGCAGCTAAAGCAAATTATCACCCAACAAAAAACGATATGTACGGCTCCTCTTTTTGGGCCGATGCCGAAGACCCAATAGAGATACCAGGAAAGGGTATGTACATTGGAAAATTTTATTTATGGCGTGATGAGCCAATAATGAGTGGCACTGGAATGCTAACTAGTTTTGAAACAGATGAAAAAACTGGGCTCCCAAGATTTATAAAAGAGGGAGATTGGGAAAATGATAAAGAGAATGGATATTTTATAATATTGTACGGAAATGAAGATGTAGTTAGTAGTGTTCATATGAAGAATGGCTTAGTTCTCCCAAGTTGGACAGAAAAAGAGAGAAAAGGTGAAGGTGATTTGGCCAGTCAGTATACTTATTCAAACGGACAAATATATCAAGGAGATTTAATATTAAAACGTGGTAAAATAGTTCCGGCTAATGATTTGACACCCCCAAGAACAGTTTTTAATTTTGCTCCAGGACCAACAGTTGTGTATACAAGAGAAGGAAAAACTGTTAAAATCCCTGATAGAGAAGCAGAACGAGGATTTCGTATGTCACTACCCTCCGATTATGTGCCCCCCCCTCCTCCCAATTCTCCTCAAACAGTACCACCGGTTGTACGTAGAGGAACTGGTGTAAGAGGTCGTCTTTCTGGAATAAGAGATTCTCGCATAACGGCAGTTGAAGATGAGCCTGAACCAATGACTGCAGTTACTCCAATGGATAGAGCAGATGAATTAAGACAAATGCGCGAGTTGGCAGCAAGTCAAACTGCGTTGAAACCTTTGCGTGGTCTTGAAAGAGGCGCAGCTCTTCCTGCGATAACAAGAAGAGGCGGCAAATATAGAAGACATAGCAATAAGACAAAAAAGGCAAAGAAGGCGAAAAAAACCAGAAGAGCGCGTGTTTAGAAGGATTGTTATTATGCAGGCTAATGTTTAAAATAAAATAATAATTTTTAGGAGGGGGTGTGGGGGAACCTTGGTTCCCCACGAATAAAATAATATATCATTATATATTATGGCATCAATGTCTTCAAACTCAGCGCGGTCACCCTTTCCATTCAAAAATGTTCCTGCACCATTGGCAAATGTTGACCCAAAATACGTAAATGTGACAAACTCAAATGACCCAAAGAATTTTGGTTCCAATGAGACAAACCGTCAGTGGGGATTAAGCGGCGTTTCAAATAATGCGCAAGCTGCTGCCGCAAGCGCGTTAAAAGGCGGCGCAAGAAGCAGAACACATTCCTTGCGTAGAAAAATAAAAAATATTGCTAATAAGTATAAGAAGATGAAGGGAGGAAAAAGCAGAAAGATGACTTTAGGATCAATCAAAAGAAAATTATCATCAATTCTTCGTATGGGAAAGAGCAAGAGACGTCATTCTAAGAAGTCCAAGAAGAACGTAAGTCGCAGACACAGAGACACAAAGAGACAACGAGGCGGATACAGCCAATGGATGAGCAACATTGCATATTCACCAACTTATTCAACTGGTGGCCACCTTTCAGCTAATGAGAGTGCTTTGGCTAATCCTGTTCCATACAAGGTGACAAATCACTGCGTTGATAATTATAATCACAATACAGGAAAAGGATTCCAAATGTAAAATAATATAATATTTGATATAGTTAAATAATTTGTTAACCATTTTAGATGCATTTGGGTAACAAATAAAAATTCAAAATTCAAATTCAAAATTCAAATTTCAAATTTTTACTAGAAATTTATACAACTCTTCTTTAGAAATTAATCTAAATTTTACTTTTTTGCTATTATTTAATATCAATTTAGCAAAACGATGATTTCCATTAAAAATGCTTCCATATTTATCAAAATCATCGGTTACAACAATTATTGGATTACTTGTATCTGCTTCTTCTATTCGCCTTATATCATCCTTGAAAACATCTCTTTGTGACAATGCTTGATATATTGAGTAAAAATGATTATTATTATTTATAGTGTGAAACCAACAGGGTTTATATATCCAATGCAATACGTTTTTTATGCGATATTTTTGTACTTTTTTAGTTTGTGTTATATATTCTACTACATGTTTTGTATAAAAACCGCATTCAAGTACATTATTAATAACGTCTTTAAAAAGATATGAAATGCGTTTAGAATTAGAAGACGATAAGACACTTGAATCTAATATTTGCATTATTTGAAAATGGTTTTCATCGTCACAAGATTCGCTTGAAGATTCGTCAATCATTAAAATATTTTTGTTTTTGCTTTTATTGTCATCCATAATAATAAGTTTTAAATTTATATTTAAAAATAATATAATTTTGAAATATAATTTTGAAATTTAATATATTATTAATAAATTTCATGAGTTTTACTAAACAATTTACTTTTTGGGCAATTTAATAAAACATGTTTCTAAAAGCGCTTCGTCTGATTTTGGACAAGGCTTTTCCTTCTTGTTTGTCTTTGAACAAGACACATGTTTCCAGAATCTAATATCAGGATCATACTCTGCGATAGACGTCTGAATAATTTTATAATTCTGTTTTTTATAAAATGCTTTCCGTTTGTTCCACTGGTTCTTGAAAGGATCGTGTTCATCAATAATGTCAACCACTACTGGGCTGCCATGTCGTTCTCTCAGAATTCTTCCAACTGATTGCTCAATATCTGTTTTTGGCGTAGCCATAATGAGTGTGGTAAGGGACTTTATGTCAAGTCCTTCCGCAGCCATAGCATACGACGCTACAATAACTTTTTTTGATTCACTTTCTTTGAGCACAGCCTCTTTCATTCCGCCAACATAGTATCCAACTGTCGCAATATTTCGTGCTTTAATTGAGTCATGAAAATAGGTAAGCAAATTGCGATTATGAGCTAGAATCATGATTTGTTGCGCTGGATTTTCCTTCAACATGTCGCTTAGGACACGCAATATGAACTCACTCCTATGGTTAAATGCGCATAGCTTGGAAATCATTGTGCTGTATTGGACATTCCCTCTGAAATCGGTTACTACGTTCTTAAACTCTGAATCGTTGCTAACGTATTCAATGGCTCGCACCACAACATCGTGTTCCTCATCACGCTTCCCTTTAAATACAACTTCACCTAAAAACATTTTAAATACTTTTGTAGTTCCATCTTTGCGATTCATGGTAGCCGATAATCCGAGTGTATATTTTGTCACTATCTTGAAAAGAGCGCATGAGAACACTTCGCTAGAAATGTGATGCACCTCATCAATAATGGTCAATCCAAAACTCTGAAACGTAGATTCATGATAATCTTTCATGGAAAGTGATTGCAACATTCCAATAACGATATCTTTGTCTTCAATGTCAACAATCTGACCTTGTATCCTGCCAACGCGCGCCCCAGGAAGAAACTGTTGAATGCGTTCCACCCACTGATTCAAAAGAAATTCCTTGTGGACAATGATAAGTGTCTTTTTTTTCAATTGAGAAATTATATTAAGTGATAAAACTGTATTATGTGTAACAGTAAAATCACCCAATACAAATCTCCTATTTCCATCAATTTCAAAACCATAATAATCGTCTATTTCTAGTTTCTGCAATTTTATACGGTAATTTAATACATCTTTTATTTGTCTTCTGGGCGGAGATTTCTTTCTTGGAATTTTAGTTGGAATTTCTTCTATTCCTTTTCCATTTATAGTTATTCTAAAAGCAGTTCCATATTTCTTTTCTCCTTTATAAGTCCATGAAGTCTTTTTAACCTTTTTGTCGCAGGAAAACCCCAAACTTCTAGCCAAATAAATAACATCATCCATCAACTTTTCGTTTTTTTGTGTAAATTCAAACCCACCATGTTTAATTAAATTCCCATCGCTATCAATTAATCCGGCTAGTAATTTTAATCGGTTTTCTCTTGAATTGCATTTATATATTAAGGGTATATGCTTGTTTTTAATTAAACCTAAATCTCTTAATGCATTTAACATAATGTTATTTCCAACCAAGTGGTTTCCACAAATTCCATAATCATATTGAGAAGCATAAATTAAAGATAAGTTGTATTTTTTTAAATTGTGCGCAAAATAATGTAAAACAGTAGAATCTTGACATGAAATTTTAGTTCCTCTTGAGCTTCCATCTCCCAACCAATATCCCATCATATATGGATCAAAAGGCAATGGCTTATCTGGAAATTCTAGTGGAACTCTATAGCCATACAATACGCCGCCTTTTCCATGAAAACTTTTCGGTAAGTTTAAATAATCTAAAACAGAAATGTCAAGAACTGTTCCTTTTTGCAGAGCCTTACTGTGATTGGTTGCACATTTTAGAGATAATATATGACTTTCATTTACAATATATCCTTCGCCTTTTTGAGTTTCAACTTTATACATTTGTTCCTTTCCTCTAGCTAATGATAAAACTTTTCTTGGTGTAGAATCATCGCCCATTAACAAATCACCTTCTATAACATCTTGAACCTTTTTAATTGTTCCATCATACATTAAAATTTCTGTATCTATTCCTAAGCATTTTCCGTAAGCGCAAGGAAGCTCTAAAAGTCCGCCACCAGTATTCCCATTCTTTTGAACTTGGTCCAAATAGGTTTTCACAACAGGCTTTTGATTATCACGCAAATCTCCAGCAAACTTGATGTCAATGTCTGTTCCCTCAGGAATGCGAGTGTCTTTTGCTTTACCAAAATGAGTCTCACCGAAATACTTAGGCATGTAATATTTTTGACTGGATTCGCGATATACAGGAAATGTGTTGGATTGAGTATTTGTGCCTGGAGCTCCAGGCGTGTAAGGTTTAGCAGTTAATTCAGTTTGAATAAATTTATGTTGTTCCGGAGACAATTCCTTTTTAAATAAAGTATAGCCTTTTTGACCGAGATAAGTGTTTAGCATATTTGGGTTATTCATTCTTTATTATATTATTAGTTGATCAATTTTTATATGATTTATTTAATGTTTTTAAAGATAACTAGAAGAATAAAATCTACAATTATGATATATATGGATAGTTTTTCAGACCTATTTAAAAAGGAAAATATGGGCCAGGTAGTCTTGTGCATATTATTTATTATTTATTTAATTATGGGTTACAGAATGCCTGACTCTGTTGCCGGAGTTCTTGACACCATTTTTGGCAAAGTTGTCGTTGTTGTTGTCGCTCTTGTTTTATTTTCATTTGCCAATCCTATTTTAGGTGTTCTTGGATTCCTCGTTGCTTTTGAGTTGATTAGACGTTCATCCATGACAACAGGAACATATGCGCTTGATCACTACGTTCCCACTGAAGTTAAGAAGGAGACTGAATTAAATGCTATGAATCAATTCCCTTACACTTTAGAGCAAGAGGTTGTCAAGAAGATGGCGCCTATTAGAGAATACAGCGAGTCCGATTCCCAGGCGAACTTCTCACCTGTGTTAGATGACACTTATGACGCTGCCCCAATTAACTACACTGGCGTTATCTAAATCTCGTAGAAAATAATTATAATTTTACAATGAAATATTTGTAAAATTATATTCATGCCAAAGCAGAAGACATATTATTATTTCCTCCACCAGTTAAAACAACTAGACCTTTGTGAAGCAACATAATAATAATGACAAACACAAATGCAAATAAAAACATTAAAATGATTGGATTGGAAAAAATGTCCTTAAAACTGGTTCCAACATCATAACTTGTATTTGCCTTTAAATTCACAACTTCATTGGTTTCATCTTCAGATGAATTTGTGGGCTGACAATCAATATAGATATTATCACTTGTTACTCCAGCTCCTTTATTTGGACCATCAGAATTTAAGAACAAACTAGGGCCGCTTGGGAATGCAACTCCGTTAAAAGGTTGAATCAATTTTTGCAACGCGGTTAAATTAGATTGGGATATGTAAATGGAATTTTGTAATCCAAATGCTACAAAGTCTGTTCCGCTTGCCGAATAATTGTAGAATTCCTTTATAGGAATAAAATCGTTTAGAGTAAAATCATTAATTCCTTGACTAACACTTCCACCCTGAGATGGAGCGCCTTTTGAAACTGCTTGAATAATTTCACTTAAAACGTTTGATGCATTATTAGAGGTCCCATTTCTTGATATTGGAATGCATGCATACAACTGTTTTCCACCTTCAGTTGGAGTAAGTGCTATGCATATTTCAGCATCTGCTGGCATATTATTGTATGAATGTAATGAAGGGCTGTATATAAAGGTTTCGGCGATGTTATACCTATTTTTATTAAATATTACAGGAGATGTGGAATCTGTGAAAGACAATGTGACGTAGTTTCCGCTATTGGTTGCAGTGCAACTGCTAACAGGGAAATCAAATGATATTGCACATTTGTAATTGCAAGTTCCTGCTACATTTTGTGGCGAAATATTCATGGGTGTTGGTTTTTGATTATTTTGGGTGCTCATTAATATAACTAAACAAATAAAAATATTATTTTATTTATATAAGGCAATGAAATTAACAAAAGGAAAATTATCAAAGATTCAGAATAAGAAAAAGCAAAGTTTAAAGCGATATAAAAAGGGAAGAAAAACCCATAAATCAAAAACATTTAGAAAGAGGAAGCATTTAAATCTTCACAACACTAGTCTTAAGAAATATAAAGGAGGCGACGGTGAAACAACTGAAGCTAAACCTGCGGCTGGCGAAGTAGAACCAATTCAACAAGAACCTTTAACACAACCATCAGAGGAAGCCGCGCAACCATTGCAAGAAGAAACAGTACAACCATTGGAAGAAGAAACAGCGCAACCTTTAAAAGAAGAAACAGTAAAACCATTGAAAGAAGAATCGTTGACGACTCCAGAAGATGCTGCAAGTCAAGAACCCATATCATCCAATCCTGGGGAAGGTCCAGGAAGCCACCAAGAATTACCTCCTCCTGTTTCAGAAGAAGGTTCCACAGAATCCGAAATAGCAACAAATAATTCAGACGATGCTGTTGCTGGCTCTGGCGCAGAGTCTGTTGCTGGTTCTGACGCGGGGTCTTCTGAAGAGGCCCAATCGGAACAAATAGTAACGTCAGTAGAAAATCAACCATCCATTGCGGCAGAGTCACTAGATAATTTGATTGATTACATATCAGACAAAATTGCTAAAAAATTAAAACAATCTTCATCATTTGGATATGGTTCTGATTCTGGATTAAATAAAGATTCTTTCAACTCTGTTGCAAATGTAAATGAAAGTTTAGCTGAATCTTAAAATATTTTTATTAAAAATTAAATATAATAATATAAAAATAAAAATATTTTGCCAAATTATAATTTTATAAAAAAGGTATATATTTTATGGTGTCATTGTCATATTTTGTTATTTTAAATGCCTCATTGTAGCCCTCTACATACACGGTGTCTCCATTATATAATTCGTCGCATCCGTATTCATTTGTGCAGCTGCGACCACTTCTAACAATTGGCAACTTGACACTGTTATTCTGATCGCTCATGGTGTAATACTGCCATTTATAACGATTCACAAATAATGGTCGTCCCATTAATGGAAGAATTTTTCCAGAACCGTTTAAAGGTGTTAAAATTCCAGTTTGACGATAACTGGTGTCAACAGCACCAATATTTGTGGAAACATTAATAGGAACTGTTCCTGGAGGAGTATATGTAATATTTGGCACTAAATATCTCTCGTCCCTTAATGGTGGGACGTATGGATTCATAAGAACGTCTCCTGGTAAATTGTTGTAACCATAATTTGGACGAGTGAAAAATCCAAATCCTCCTGAAGGAGAACTCTGCTCTTGGTTAATTATTATTTTTTTAGTTGGTCTGTAATCATCATGTCTGTTATTGTCACTGTTTAAACTTCTATAAACAAAGTAGAATACAATCGCAATTATTATTACTAAAAATAACATAGTTGCGTTTTCTAGACATATAACTCCTGGTGGACACTTTTTACTCATTGATATATGTATATATTATATTACAATGAAATACAATATATATAGACTGTGGGGTTAACACCTTCTTCTACTCTTCTTTGTAGAATTGTTTATTTTTTTAGTTTTTCTAATTCTTCTAGTTCTGCGCTTACCTCCGGCTAATGGAACGCCGCTTCTATCGTAGGATTCGCCGTCGTTAATTTTAAATAAACGCGATCCAAGTTCGCCTGTTGTCATTGCCGCTTCACTCACGCGATTGCGGTCTGATGGAGACCTTGTAAGATAAATTATAATATTCAATATTTCGTTATATTTGGCTCTAACTGCAGGAGTAAGCTCAAAACTTGGCGGTGCAGGAGGTTCAGTAATATCATCGTCAACAGGTGACCCCCAATTAACACTGAATGTAGGTCCATATAAAAAACTTAAAAGCGCAATCATTTGCGGTCCTCCTTGAGTCATTACAAAATAAGTATTATTAGTAGCATAGTCGGCGCAAGCTATAAATTTTATTATTCTATTTAAAGTTTGGATAATGCCTTCCCTGAAGGCATCCATAGAACTACGCGTTCCAGTTGGATATAACGTAGAAATATCTGGCACGGCCGCAACTATTGCCTGATAATCAGCGCGCAAGTTTCCACCTCCACCAAATCTACCATAAAGTTCTTGTATATTAGCTCTATCTTCCATCATATATCGTCTTCTCTCTGCTGCATTGGGATACTCAGCTGCACTGAGTGTAGGAAATGGGTCCGTTTCATTAAAATTCAACGTTCTGCCAAAATCTATTAATACAGCCCTATCACCAACATCCTCAGCCGGTGCTGGACTAGCTAAAACGTTTTTATCGTGGCAATCATAGTTTAATACATGTAGTTTGATAAACAAAATAATAAGTTGGGCCAAAGCATAGAGAGAGTCAAGATCTTTTGCCGACCCTGGAACAAATTTTAATTCTATAAATTCAGGATTGGCAAGTTCCATAGTTAACAAACCAAGACGTCTTCCTGGCGTAACATTAGCAATCAAATAATTTAACATGCGAGTAGCTGTATTATCTCCACTTGATAATGTTAACAATTTTTTCAACAGTTGCTCGGAAGATGGCTTGTCAAAAGTTGAAAAATCTGCAACAGCGAGGCAAATGGGTTTTCCATTTGGTGGAACAGTTCTTCTGTAAATTTCTTGTTGTAATCTGGCTTCCTTTTTAAAACTATTTGGCTCCTCTGTTTCTTTTGATCGTCCTTTACGCTTTAAAAGAACTCCATTGTCATCTTTGTCGCCTGGAATTATTAATGGAGGTAATGCAAGGTCCTCTGCGTCCACTCCAAAGATTGCAAATTTAAAAATTAAACTATATACTGGAACAGTGTAGTCAGTGCCTTCCTCGTTTAATCCGTAAAACTCGGAGTTTACTGGAATGGGTGGAACGTCTAGTCTAAATATAAATCCTTTTAATGAACTATAAGCTATTTTTCTTAAACTTGCGTGTGGAACTTTTATCATTTTTACAATTGCTTGCCAACTAGTTGTCCCTGGAGTTTTTATTTTTAATCCACCCTTAATTTTTCTTCTTGTATTACGTTTTTTTATATTGTTGTGTTTTTTTGACATATACATTAAATATAGAATAAAATTTATATTTAATGTCAACGTGACGCGCCCTCTTTATTTGGTAGCACCAAATTGCTTGGCCATTGCTGTAATATCGCCAAACTGTTTCATATCAAAACCGGCCATTAAACTTTTGGCTTGTGATAACAAGGGTGTCATGCTTTTCATAGCTTCAGCCAATTGCATTTGTTGTCCCATTAACTTTTGCGTGTCCTCTGTAAGACGTTTAATTCCGTCTCCACCCAAAATCTTATTTAAATCACCATACGCATCTTCCACAGTAGAAGCATAATCAATTCTATTTCTCTTTTTGTACATGGTTGTCATCCCTGACGCAGCGTCTTGAATGTCGCCAGTTGGTTCTTCTTCAGTTCCAACTTGATCTTCGGTTTCATTAATATTTTCCTCCTTTTTTTCAACAGGTTTCTTTTTGTCCTTAGGCGCCGCAGTTGGCTTCACATTGTTAGAATCTGCGTTATTTTTTACAGGTTTTGTAGGAGGTGTTGTTTTATCTTCAGCCTTCATATTTTGAGCACCTTCCTTCATTATTCCGCAGGCCATAAAGATACTGGTTAAAACAAGAGGAGTTAATAGAACAATAATCATATTTTTATTGAAACAATGCACTAAATATCCAACCAAGATAAACAATGCAATTGCTTTATAGTTTCCCATAACCATGTAGCCAAAAACATTAGTTACTGCTAAAAAGAATACAATATATAAAACATATTTATTCTCTAATAATTTGGAGATTGAGCTTGGCATCTTCATTATATATATAATCTTTGATAAAAAAATTGATAGAAACCAATATTTATTTTTTAATTGTAAATAGTAAAATGAACAACAACGAATTGTCTCGTGGAAAGTTTAATTTAGTAGTTTGTGAAATGTATAACAAGTTTATACACGGTTACGACAAGAATAGTTACGACGATGTTAAGGGGCATTATTTGTGCATGCATATCTCAAGAAATAGAAGTATCTTTGACGAACGTGATACAGAAAGCGATTTAGAGGATGATGATTATGAAAGGGACCAATTTTATGAGAATGGCGAATGTCATATTAACGACATTGTTGATTTGCATTCAGCATACTATATAAACTATGTTAAAAACCCAAGTAGGAAGCATGATATTATTAGAAATTATAGACGAATAATCTCTAAAAATGATTATATTCAACCACAATTAGCGGAGGTTTTAAATTTGCCTAGCGGAGAATGCGTTGCAATCATTAAAACTGTGTGGCTTAAGGTAGTGCAGCGTGCTTGGCGAAGACTTTGTAATAGGAGAAAATACGTTATTAACAAGCGCAAAAATCCAGGTTCTATTCAGTTTAGAGAAATTCACGGAAAATGGCCGCATGATTGCAGTTATTATCCTTCAACGGTCGGAATGTTTTGGCGTTAAGCGCTTGAAGTTTTGCGAGTAGAACGTCTACGAGCATTTTTGTAAACAGCGCGGTAACCTCCGCGTTGAGTCTTCTTTCCCTTTCTTGTTTTTTTTCCACGTTTGGCCTTTGGTCTTCTGGTTTTTCCACCGCGATGTCCGCGACTTTTTCCAATGGAAACGCCATTTACAGGACCAGCAGGCTTCCAAGCAGGTTGTTGAAGTTGATTTCTTTGACCAGTCTGGCTCATTTGTCTTCTTGACATGGGTTGTCCTAGAGCTGCAGGAAACTCTTCGGCTCCACCACCTCCAGCGCCAGGTTGTTGTTCACCTCCACCATTTCCTTGAGCTCCTCCATTTCCTTCAGCTCCTCCATTTCCTTGAGCTCCTCCGTTTCCTTGAGCTCCTCCATTTCCTTGAGCTCCTCCATTTCCTTGAGCTCCTCCATTTCCTTGAGCTCCTCCATTTCCTTGAGCTCCTCCGTTTCCTTGAGCTCCTCCGTTTCCTTGAGCTCCTCCGGCGCCTCCAGGGGGAGGGTTAGGGCCGCCGCCAGGGGGAGGGTTAGGGCCGCCTCCAGGGGGAAGAGCTGCATCTAAATCTTGCTGCAATTGATTTAATGCGTCTTGGATTTCTTGATAAGTCGCACCAGCAGTGTTATGCAAGTCGTCAATTGTGGCGTTGTTTGCGCCAATTGCAGCATCAATATCATTAATTGATTGAAGAAGCTGATTAATTTGTTCTTGACAACGAGCGGCATTGGCATTGCATGCAGCTAATTGTTGTTGCGCGGCTTGCAATTGCTGTTGCATTTGTTGATTTTGTGCTTGAGCATCTTGTAACTGTTGCGTTATTTGAGCAACTTGAGCAAGAGCTTGGTCTCTTTCATTTTGCGCACCTTGCAAAGCAGTTTGAGCAGCCGCCAATTGCGCTCTGCAATCATCTCTTTCGCGAGTTAAATCCGCAATAGTTTGTCTTGCGGCATCTGCAGCCTGATTAAGTTGCTGCATTCTTGGTGCAATTTCTGCAATTCTTGCACTCAATGCTTGAATTCTTGCTCTAATTTGATCTCTAAAAGTTTCATTTGCGGTTCTTTCGCCAACTATTCTATTATTTAATTCACCAATTCTTCCTACAAATGCTTGTAATCTTTGCACTTGATCTTGTGGAATACAATCTTGTGGTGGTGGGGCTGCCATATTTATATATATATTACGCGTATAAATTTATTTATTTAATTTGCCATTTATTTCTTAATAATTTGATCCAAATCACTCTTAAGTTTATTCATTTCACCCAATATTTCGCCTTGTTCTCTCCTAGTATTATGAATATCTTTTTCTGTCAATTTTCCACTTACCATAATATCTCCCAAATATTGGTTTAACATATTCATTGCGCGCATTTGTTCCTGATTTTGTTTTATAATATAGTTGTGATATTTCTGATAATCATTTCTCACACCTTCTAAAAAATGATTTTGATTTATTGACCCTTCTAAAGTTTTTCGCTTTTCAAGTAACAAATTGCGTTTTGATTGTATTTGTTGCTCTATTTGCATTAAATAATTATCTCTATCTGCTAATGATAATTCGTATACTTGCATCTTTACTTAGACTATAAATTGATTTTAATTTTCTAAATATTCTAAAATTACTAAAATTAAAATCTAAAAAACAAAATCTAAAAACTAATTTTAAAGACTTAGCGATTAAAATATAAAATCTTTGCTATATATTATTTAGGATGTCTAAGAACAATGTTGAGCCTCTACTAGCGCCAGACGATAATAGGTTTGTTATGTTTCCAATTCAAGACCAAGATATATGGAAAATGTATAAAAAGCAAGTAGATTGTTTTTGGCGAGCCGAAGAAATTGATTTATCAAAAGATCAACTACATTGGGACTCGCTAGATCAGTATGAAAAATATTTTATTTCCATGATTTTGGCGTTTTTTGCTGCGAGTGATGGAATTGTGTTGGAGAATTTGGCGATGCGTTTTATGAGTGACGTTCAACTTTCTGAGGCTAGAGCGTTTTACGGATTTCAAATTGCTATCGAAAATATTCACTCGGAGACCTATTCCCTTTTAATTGAGTCTTACATTAAAAACACAGAAGAAAAGCACAAGTTGTTTCACGCTATTGAGAATTTTCCATGCATTAAAAAGAAGTCAGATTGGGCGCAAAAATGGATGCATGATAATCGCAGTAGTTTTGCTACGCGACTTGTTGCATTTGCGTGCGTAGAGGGTATCTTTTTTAGTGGGGCATTTTGCAGTATTTATTGGTTAAAGAAACGTGGATTAATGCCTGGGCTAACTTTTTCCAACGAATTGATTTCTCGTGACGAAGCGCTTCACACAGAGTTTGCGGTTCTATTGTATAACAAACTTCAAAAGAAGATGACCAAGGCTAGAATTCATGAGATTATTAAAGAGGCGGTTGACATTGAAACAGAATTCATTTGCGAAGCTCTTCCTTGCCGTTTGATTGGAATGAATTCCCAATTAATGACGCAATATATTCAATTTGTAGCAGATAGATTATGTCTCCAACTTGGATATGATAAGATTTATAGTGTTTCTAATCCATTTGATTTTATGGAACTTATTTCATTAGAATCCAAGACTAATTTCTTTGAGAAGCGCGTCGACAGTTACTCATTGGCTGAGAAGACAAAGGCAAATGATGTCTTTGAATTTACTGCCGATTTTTAGAAGCAATGCGATGCAATGACGCACTTGAAAATATTTATTAAACGCACTTAAAACGATGATATAATAAAAATGTATAATGTTGTCTAGAACATTTGCTCGCAAGTTTTCATCTATTGTAACTCCAGTATCTGCAATGGATGTTTTTAAGAAGAGTTGTTATCATAAGATTGATTTCAAGATTAATGAAGACCGCACAGTTCAGGAAGCAGTGAATCGTTTTACCGCTTTTAATATTGGTTGCCTAGCAGTTACCGATAGCAGTAATAAGGTTGTTGGTGTTTGTTCTGAACGCGATTTTATTACTAAGGTTGCATCATTGCGAAAGAATAGTGAGACAGTAAAGGTGAGGGAGATTTGCACTTATGGGCCAAATACAATTATTGCCAAGAAGGGTGATTCTTTGACCACTTGCATGAATAAGATGATGTTCAAGGACATTCGCCATTTGCTTGTGATTGATGATAAGAATGAGGAGTTCATTGGAATGATTTCAATTAAGGACTTGATCAAAGAAATCACTGAAAAGAATAATGAGATTATCACGCGTTTAACCGACTTTGGTATGGGAAAAGGAGCTTATTTTAGTAGCGAGTAAATTGTTTTAATTTTATTTTATTTTTGGGCTCAAAGAACATAAAAATAAAACCAACAGATATAATACGAGATAAATGATATCTTGCGAATTAATGGGAGGATTAGGAAATCAACTATTTCAGATCTTTGCAACAATTTCTTACGCAATGAAGCATAGAAAACCTTTTAAATTTTTATACAAGGATTTTTTAGGTAACCGGCCAACTTATTGGAATACTTTTTTGAAGCCTTTAATGGTGTTCACTGTAAAACAACGTCCAACAATGACGGTTATTAAAGAAACAAGTTTTGAATTTCAAATAATACAAGACCCAGTTCAAGGCGAAGATTCAACATTAAAAGGATATTTTCAAAGCCATAAGTATTTTGAAACTCATTGGAGTACGTTGGCGAGATTAATTCGTCTGGAAGATCAAAAGGCATGTGTTAAGTCCCAATACAACCACAATTATGATAATATAATAAGCATGCATTTTCGTTTGGGCGATTACAAAAATTTGCAAGATTGTCATCCGCTTATGAAATACGAGTACTATAGAAACAGTGTTCAACATATTATTGACACGACTAAAAATATAAAATTAAAAATCCTGTATTTTTGCGAGAAAGAAGATGAAGAAGATGTTCAAATAATTATAGATAAGTTGAAAACGAAATTCCCAGAATGCACGTTTGTCAAGATAGATCACGAAATTTATGATTGGGCTCAGCTGTTAATGATGAGTCTTTGCCGTCATAATATTATTGCAAATAGTTCATTCAGTTGGTGGGGAGCTTACTTTAATTCACGCGACGATAAAATTGTGTGCTATCCTGATGTTTGGTTTGGACCAAAACTCGCACCCATTAATGATACTCGCGATTTATTCCCAGAAACGTGGACCAAAATATCATCTGAGGAATAAATAAGTTAAAAGTAATTTATGTTATAAAACTTATAATATAAATATGGAAAATGAAAGATTGGAACAAGATTATGTATTGCTTATTATGAATTGCTTGAGATACCGAGAGAAGGCGCTTATTCAAAAGGCAAGTTGGTTGCAAAGCTTACCTGAGGGTATTTCATATTATCACGTTATTGGAAACAATGGGTTGGAAACGCCTTATGCATTTGATAATGAAGAGAGAATTCTATGGGTGAAAACTATGGACGACTATAATTCGTTGCCCAAGAAGGTTGTCGCTGCATTGCACGCGGTTCGCAATACATTCAAGTTCAAGTATGTTTTTAAAACAGACGACGATCAAATGTTACAAGATCCTGGGTTCTTTGACATGCTCATAGATAAACTGGTAAGAAAACCTACAAAGATGAAGGCACATTATGGTGGTCAAGTAGTGGATGTGCAGATTCCTTATTTATCGCAATATTTTCAGATTCATCCAGAATTGCCACAAGATATGATTATACAAAAGACGGAGTATTGCAGCGGTAGGTTCTATTTTCTCTCTCCAGAAGCAATTACTAATTTGGTTTCAAAGAGAGAAAATATTGAAAAGGAGTATTTGGAGGACTATGCTATTGGTCTAAATTTGAATCCTGTCTTCAAAAAGGTAATGATTCCTCTTCAAAGCGATGAGTATTTCAAAGATATGGAACTGAATAATATTCTTGGTTAAAACTACATTCATTTCTATTCTCGGCATTTTGTAATGCGTCATTCCAGAAATAATATATAGTTTTTAATTTAAAGAACTGGCATAGTTGGAGCAGCAGGTGCGTCCAACATCTTTGGTGGGCCTCAGCCTCCTACCATTCTCTTTTGTCGGCGAGTTTTGTTGCATTTGCAACGTCTTGGATGTCGCTTAGAATGTCGCGTAGACTTAGAACGTGATTTTCGTGGCATTATATATTATAAAAAGATTATAATATATAATTGATTTCAGCACTATTTTCGCAATAAGGGTTTTCTAATAATATTTCTCCAAGCCTCAATTCTTTGCAATGCAGCATCATGCAATATTTTTGATTCTTTTTTTGAATAATCAAACATGAATAAACCATCCTCATTGTGTTTAAAAACGCGATTTTCAAATAAATTTTCAGCATCCTTAAATGCTTCTTCTATATTCCCAGAGTTACTATTCATCTTATAAATCATGCATCTATCAAAATCGTAAGCGGTTAAAAGATCTGCTTCCCTCACAACGTGATACGCTTCTTGGTAACTTCCCAACGTTGGAAACCCATACTTTTTAACCTTTGAATATGACATTGTAGTCATAATTTTTTTTGACATAATTATTTCAGTATTGGTTAATGCGTCCTCATCCTGCAAATAAGTTTCTATCTCTTTTATTCCGGCGTTTTCATCCATATATTTTTTGTCACACATATCATGTAAAATGGCAGAAACATAAATTATCTTCTCGTGATTTTTTAAACTTGGATAATTTGATATCTCATTCTCAAAAATTTTATTTGCATATTGCAAAACATTCATGCTATGAGACAAACCGTGCGATTCATCAATTTTGTGTTTTTTTGAAGCAATTAGAACAAAATAAAACAATTTAGATAACAATGACATACGTTATCTGTTAATTATACTCGTAAGTATATTATATAATATTTATCTTTTTAAATCTTTTATTATTACACCTTTTAACCTTTAAATTGCCGATTTATGTGCGATAATTCTGCCTTTATTTATTTTATTAGTAGAAATTATAATATATAAATTTATTATTAATGCGAAAATTTTCTGATAATGCTTCAGAGGTTAAAAAAACGCAAATAATTTCTCTCGCAGTGGGTTTGCTTGTAGGCGGTGTTGTGGGCGTTGTAATAAACAAACATTGTAATAAATGTGCATGTGAAACAAAAAGTGCAGATGAATTAAGGCCTGCTGCTACGGCGGTGAATAATTCGCCAGGTAATTATACTACCTTTACGAATGTGAATTTAAAAGGTGCGAATTTATCTCGTAAAGATTTAACTGGGAAAGATTTATTTGAAAAGGATTTAACTGGTGCGAATTTAACTGGTGCGAATTTAACTGGTGCGTATTTAACTGGTGCGAATTTAACTGGTGCGATTTTAACTGACGCAAATTTAACTGATGTTTTTAGTGGACAAATTAAAATTACAGGCGAATCACCAATATTACCCATTGGCTACAAATTAATTAATGGTTATATAATTGGACCAAAGGTGAGTTTAACTGGTGCAGATTTAACTGGTGCGAATTTAACTGGTGCTAATTTAACTGGTGCAGATTTAACTGGTGTTGTTAGTGGACAAATTACAGGCGAATCACTAATATTACCTACTGGCTACAAATTAATTAATGGTTATATAATTGGGCTAAAGGCGAATTTAACTGGTGCGAATTTAACTGGCGTGAATTTAACTGGTGCGAATTTAACTGGTGCGGATTTAACTGGTGCAGATTTAACTGGTGTTTATTTAACTGGTGCGGATTTAACTGGTGCAGATTTAACTGGTGTTGTTAGTGGACAAATTACAGGCGAATCACCAATATTACCCACTGACTACAACTTAATTAATGGTTATATAATTGGACCAAAGATGAATTTATATAAGGCAAAGTTAACTGACTCAAATTTAAAAGGTGCGAATTTAACTTATGCAGATTTAACTGGTGCGAATTTAACGAACGCGAATTTAACGAACGCGAATTTAAGTAATGCGATCTTAATTCAGGCGAATTTAAGTGGCGCGAATTTAACTAAGGCAGATTTAAATAATATAGATTTAGAAAATATTGTTATCAGTAAGGCTATTATTGGAACGCCCATAAACTTGCCTAAAAGATTCAGCTTAAAAATAACTAAAAAACAGTGACCGCAAGATATTTATAGATAAATGGAAAAAGAGCAAAAACATAAATTTAATAAGATGATTCTTTACACTTGGACAAACCGCGCGATTCATCAATTTTGTGTTTTTTTGAAGCAATTAGAACAAAATAAAATAATTTAGATAAAAATGACATATATCATTGTTATATATTTAATATCATTGAATTAAATATATAAAGATTTTATCATAAATAAAGCAATGAAGCTCTTATTTAATATTGTTAAACTAGCATTTGGTTTATTAAGTCTGGTAAACGTTAATGGATTTGTTAATCTTAATAAACTTGAACCATTTCAAAAACGAGTTTCTATTATGTATCACAATCCATTGCCTCCGACAGAACCTATAAAACCAATTGACCCTTTAAAAAATAAAATAAATGGCCTACTTGATTTGATTCGTCCAAAAAGCATATTTCCTACTTTACTTTTAAACCTTTCAGGCGGATGGATTATGAATCCTTCATTTAATAATTTACTTCATTCAACACCATTTATTGTATCAGCAGTTAATACAATTTTGGTTCTCATGAGTAGCATGGTTATTAATGACATCTATGACTATAACATAGACAAAATAAATAATCCTTCTAGACCCATTGCGTCTGGTGAGGTAAAAATATATGAAGCCGTATTATTGAACTTTTTATTGGTTGGAAGCGCCGAGTATTTAAGTATGCGTTTTTTACCTGAAAACTTGCAGCTTATTATCCATTTTGCCATAATAAACGTTACTTTATATACACCAGTTTTCAAGAGATTGCCTTTTATTAAAAATATTTTGTGTGCGTTTTTGGTTTCATTTACTGTATTTTTCTCTGGGCTGGCTTCTGTATCCGGGCCAATGACTCAACATAAAAATTTTGGATTTCTTGCCATTGCGCTTAGTTTGGTTTTTTATGGATCGCTTAGCAATGAAATATTACTTGATATAAGGGATTATGAAGGCGATAAAAAACACAACATAGTTACTATACCGGTTCTCTTTGGAAAGGACGTTGCGTGGATATGCGCAAAAGTAATTGCCAATTTGAATATCATGTCAAACACACTGTCTTTGTATTATTTGTCTGATTTTAATGGTGGTGCATTCTTGGCGCTTATTTGCAGCCCACTAACGTTTAATTTATTTAAGTTGAAAGGCGACGGTTATACAAGAGAGAACATTGAAAAAGTTGTTAATGATACAAACATTCCGCTTTTTTTTACACTCTTGTATTTTTGTTTATTATCTGCTCAAGGCGCCTGATGTATAGTTCTAAAATAACTCTTCTTATCTAGATCCGTCATAGGTTTCTTATAATTTGTTCTGCGTTTTTCAATATCGCTATAATCTTCTCTCTGCACAACTGTTAGAGGAGTGATTAAAAACCAATAATCCTCTCGTTGAAGATTAAACCAATACTTGTCAATGGCATATAAACGATGGTTGTGTGGCTCTCGCATTAGTTTTTGAAGTCCCTCTTTAATGTTATCAATTAACTTGTCATAATAATGTTGTTTCACTAGATAACCGGTTGTTGTTTGACATTGAAAAATGCGGACAGAATAATCGTCTTCCAAACCATAAGGTGGCATATTATTGCCTGCGATTAAAAGAACATCCCATGTGTCATCTTGTTCGTGGTTGTCCAAAAAACCATTCAACTGTTTAACAAACAACGCTGGGTCTAAGAATTCAATATCGTCTTCGCATAATAATAAATGCGGCCATCCTTGTTCCTTTGCCAATTGCAAACATTTTAAGTGACTCATGCTGCAACCAATTGCACCATTTGGTAATTTAATTGCGTTAAAACGTGTTGTCTCTCGGAGTCCAATAGACGCAAGTTGCCGCTCTACATGAACCTTTCTATCCGTCCTGTGTTCCAAATTAATATAAACCGCGTGTTTAATGTCTGAGATGCTCGTAAGTTTTTCCATTAGTTAAATAATAATTATATTTTAATTAGTATTTAATTCAGTTTCTTCCAAATATAAATGTATTCTTTATAGTCATTTTTACTGGATTTTTTCAATAGAATTGTTTCTAGTGCCGGTCCAAATAAGGGCTCCAGAATTTTTATGTATATGTTTTCGTTTATATTGATAACATATGTTCCGTTTGGATCTAGGCTGTCCCAAAGCTTTTGAAATACTTCTTTATAGAAATTGGACCATTCTTCTATTGTCTTTTTCTCAGAGTGTTTATAAATCTCTATATTCTCGTAAGGCGGTGACGTAAAAACCATGTCATATTTGTTTTTATATGCCGTGTAATCAACCGCGTTTGAATCTTGGAATAACAACTCAATTTTTGATGCAGTTTTCTCTCTGAAATCGTTGAGAAGTTTGTTATATCCTGGCTCCAAATCCTTGTTCAAATCAATTCCAATGTAATTTATGTTGTTCATCATGGCTGCAACAAGTCGGCCACCAAAACCACAAAAAGGATCCATTACTGCAACCTTTGGCGAATAATTATTATAAATTTGCAATGCGTTTGTTATTTTAAATGCATTTATGCGACCAAAGCATAATCCGTAACAATAATAATACTTTTTTACAAGACTATCCTTGTAACGATTATTGTTGTCACAGAACGTGAGCAATGTTTGAATGTATTTTTTGGTCTTGTAGAATTCAATATCGTCAACGAATTTGAAAAAGTTGATGCCCTTGTTTCCAATAGTTTCTATTCTCTGTTCAAAAAAATAATAGTCTATTAAATTACATCCTAGACGACTTCTGCCATTTATATTTTGGATTTCTTCTGCGGTTTTACTTTTGATTTCAGACCAATCCTTAAGGGCTTTCTCAAAGGTTACATCCTTAAGTTCATTGATAATTTCACTTTGGTTCATTAAGTTCAAGAGAGAAAAAGTAATTGAAAAATAAAGGCAAAACAAAATTATACAGGAGGACTCTATCGGCGCACTCCACCCAAACCAATATTTGCACTTGTAGTTGCGCGAGGCTTAACTCCAGCAAGACGCGCGTATTCTGGTGAGAAAATATTGACTCTTGCTAGAGCTTGTTGTCTCAAAAATTGTTGTTGTAATGCAAGCTGCTGCAATTGTTGCAGTTGTAATTGCTGTTGATTTTGTTGCTGTTGCTCTAGATTTCTCTCATCATCTGATGGGTGATAAGGAATGTGCGACCATTCTTCAGTAGGAATATTGGTTCTATTGGTAGTTTCACGGTCAGGGAAAACAACTTTGCTAACAGGTTCTCTCAAATCATATTCATGATAAGTATCCGCTTCAAATCTGACTGTTGTCATGAAAGAGGTAACATTAACAACAAACGTTCTCTCACTCTCTACTACAAAAACATTGTCATCAGGGTTCAATGATTCAGAGTCCACACTAAAGACCAACTTGTGAATAGTTCTTAATCCGTCTTGACCGTTGTCAGTTTTCATACGTTGAGGGTCCTTTCTGGAGACAATGCGAGAGACGCCGTCAAACAATTGGAGGATTTCAGGACTGCCAATGGAAAAAAAGTTGCTACGGTCAATTTGAAGACCAAATGCAAAGCATCGCTTTTGTAAACAGGCGTCCTCCATACCCCAGCCCCAATAATTAGGATAACCATTAATAAGTTCAAAATCGGAGCCCTTTATAACAACAATTCCTCCTAAAGCCGTTTCAAATCCATAATGATGCTTGACAATTCCTTGAGTGGTTTCATAATGAAACAACTTGTGGAATGGTAAGGTGTCTACGTCGTTAAAAATAAAAGAAATATCCTTGTAAGAGTCAGGATACTTTTCCTTGATTGCTAAAAAGCCAATATTTTTCATGGCTCCGCGATTAAAATTTCTGGCATCGCATTGATGAACAAAGAGAATTTCATAATCAGATTGGCCTTCAAGGATGAAATCCATTTGCTTGCAAAAAAAGAACTTTTGCTGAATGCGATCTCTATAAGGAACAATAAAAACACGTTTAGGCGGCACAGAAGTCATTTAATAATAAAACTATTTTAATTTTTAGTATTAAATGCATTTTAAATATAGACAGTATGTTTGATTTATAATATAAATTTATTATTCTATAAAAATGGTAAATTTAGTTAAAGATAAATTATTTTATGTAAGAAATCGGATTACTTACCCTCCATTTAAAAATGGATTTTATTTAGAACCTTTTTTTTTGAATTATATGCAACAACAAGCTTTAAATTATGATAAAAATGGTAGATTATATATACCTGCTTTATGGACCAATTTTCAAATAGAGGAATGGTTTCAAGGAAAAAAAAATCATATGCAAGATAAATTAAATAAATTTATTAATAATAATCCTTGTGAAAATGGTTATTTTACAGTAGTTCAATATGATGATGGACCTTTGTTGAATTTACCAAATAATACAGTTGTTTATGGAGCATGCAGCGGAAACATTCCAATCCCACTAATATATGAAGATAAAAACAACACTCTTTTAAATACTCCAAAAAAAAGTTATAATCAAAAAAACATTTTATGTTCTTTTGTAGGAACAATTACGCATTATGTGCGTCAAACCATGGTTGAAGAATTATCTTCTAACCAAAATTTTACAATGAATGTTAAAAATGGATGGTCTACAGATATTCCAAAAAATAATCAAGACTCTTTTATAGATTTAACCGTCAATTCAAAATTCTCTTTAGCTCCTCGCGGTTATGGTCGCAGCAGTTTTCGTTTTTTTGAAATATATAAACTGGGGACAATTCCTATTTATATTTGGGATGATATAGAATGGCTTCCTTACAAAGAACTGATTGATTACTCTAAAATTTGTATTTCAATCCATGTATCTAAAATTAATGAGTTGGAATCAATACTGCTCAACATTGATGAAGAAAAATACAATAATATGTGGTCAGAATATGAAAAAATAAAACATATGTTTGAGTTAGAGTTTATGTCATTTTATATTGCAGAAGAAAACAAATGGAAATCTATTAAATTATCTCTTTGCATACCAACATTAAATAGATTTGACGGATTTTTAAATAGATATATTGAAACCTATTTAGAATTTTTAAATTATGGTGCCATAGATGAAATTATAATTAGTGATGAAAATGGCAATGATTATTCTAAAATATTGGAAAAATATGGAGATAAAACGCCTAATTTTAGAGTATACAAAAATGAAACAGTATTGGGAGTATTTTTAAATAAACTTAAAGTTTGTAGTTATGCTAGCAACAATTTTATTGCATTAATAGATTCTGACAACTTTTGCAATATAGACTATTTTATAAAAATAAAAAAATACATCTTAAATAATAACTTACACTTAGTTGAAAAACCATTGTTGTTGTCACCGTCATTTGCAAAACCTAACTTTAATTTTAAACATTTTGAAAACGCAATTATTACAAGAAACACTATTGAAAATTATGAAAACGTAAATGGATTTTCTACATTAATGAATCTTGGAAATTACATTTTAACTAAAAATATTACAGACAATATAACATACGACGTTAATCTTTTAAAAAATATATCAGCATGCGACGTGCAGTATTTTAATTTATTGGCATTTCGCCAATTTTTCAACTTAGAGTTTCATGTAGTTAAAGATGCAGAATATCAACACGTTGTTCACAATGACAGTGAATATTTGAAAAAAATTGGTCATTGTTGTAACACGTGTCAAGAACACGTTTATTCTCAAACTGCAACAATTAAACATCTAAAATAATAATTTATAACTTGTTTTTAAGATGTAAATTATTTTTATTCATTTAGAACCGCTATATAATGATTTCTATCTTCTGTTCCTATTTGAAAAACAATTATTTTTATAATATATTATTATATTTAATGTTTTCTTATATAAAACGCATCCCCCCACTTGCAATCACCAAACCAACTAGTTTCAACTCTGTGCAAATTAAACTGCAAAAGATACTCGTCAATTTCTTCAATCAGCGCACAGTCTTCATAAACATAGTCGCAATTAACTTCTGTATAAATATAGTCAACGTTGTTCAAATAAGATTCCATTCCTTTTAATGCTTTTAATTCAGCTCCTTGTATATCCAAATTAATAAAATTGTATGAAATATCATAATTTCCTATAAAATCACTTAATGGGACGGCTTCTCTTTTTCCTGTAACTACATAATGAATATCAGGATGAAATTGTTTATGCAATCCAAGATTGAGTATAGAAGACGATTGACCATTATTTGAACGATTCCAATTAACAATTTCTTTTTTATCAGAAATAACAACGCATTCAATTAATATATTGGTGTGTCTAAATTTGCACAACTCCACTTTATCGTGCAACGCGTCAACCCACAGTATTTTATTTCTCGCTAAGTATTTTTCATATAATTCAATCTCCTCGCATTCGTGTGCTCCAACGTGCAATATTCCTTTGAAAGAGATGTTGTATTTTCTAACTAGTTCTTCTAAACTGATCAACATGTAATAATATTATATATATATTTTTCTTTATATAATAATATTATTTTTAATACTTTTAATTTTTAATGAATCTATATATTGGATAATCTTTTCGTTTACACCTTTTTTTTATTTCAAACGCCGATTATTTATAGATATTTTTATAAATAATCACTTGTAAATTTTCTTTACTTTTCTGGTTTTATTCTTTTCTACATATTTCTCTGGTCTTTCATAAGCACCCTTAAATATAT
>Ga0114959_10000645_pt1 | contig 32738 bp, 37 predicted proteins | sample C_130625_EF_Meta_FD_87317 | JGI IMG/M metagenome (GOLD analysis project Ga0114959, IMG submission 87317) | Freshwater microbial communities from Lake Croche, Canada to study carbon cycling - C_130625_EF_MetaG | ecosystem: Environmental > Aquatic > Freshwater > Lake | place: Lake Croche, Canada... | reverse complement strand
TTCTTTAAGAAACTTAAATGAGCCTATCTTATAATCTTTTTTGTACATATTAGTCTTCTTTAGAGTTGTTTACTACAATCATCTTCAAATCAGCAATCTTATATACCTCAAAGAAATCCTTTCTATCCTCATCACTGAGATGAAGAAGTCTAGGACCAACTGATTCTAGATCACAGCATCCTTCCTTCTTGTCATAGTTAAGCCAAGCAATAACATAACAAGTCTCCTTCTTATTAAACAACTCTTTAGAGACATTAAATCTATCCTTTCTAAGGAAACCATCCTTCTCTACCCATCCATCCTTAATATACTCATCATACTTTCCATAATATGAACAAGGTTCCCAGACAAGGAACTCCCCCTTATCAATAGATGGATTAGTATTACAATTATTTCTAAACTCTATATTGTTAATTCTTACTTTGATGTTCATTATTATAGTCTATAGGAATTTTTAGGACACTTCAAGCTTCTTTGTTAAGATTATCAAAAAGACTCAAAAGCATTTTATTTTTGTCTTTGTCTTTAATATATTGTTTATTACACAAATTTAGTTCACTGTCAAGTCTTAATGATTCGATGAGAATAGGTACTTTGGCATCAAAATATCTATTATTTGTTTTATAATCTATCCATCCTATAAAGTTTGATTCTTCCGAGACACAGCCACCCGGATCAAATATCCATCCTCTTTCTAGAAGAAAAGAAAAAATTGGGTCAAATGTTTTTTGAAAAGATCTTGAATAGGTTGGCTTACAACAAATATTATTATTCATAATCTTATTCTATATGCTTTAGGAGGAGGTGTCAAGAGGTTTATATAATTCTGGTTCTATAAAATTTAATGATCCTAAATCATCATCTGTTACTTTACCATTAATAGCATCTTCATATTTTTCTAAAAGCTTTTTATAGTATTTTTCAATATGATCTTCAGCAAAATCATAATATTTCTTTTTCTCCTCTTCATTCATAATCTTATTCTATATGCTTTAGGAGGAGGTGTCAAGGTTACTCAATTCTGTTGCCTTGGAGATAATATCTATTTCATCTTTATATATTTCTGCTGCTTTCTGCATTTGTGTATCAAAGCTTTCTTCTGGAATAAGATGCTTTCTTATTTGTTGAGCAAAATCGATATTCTTTGGTTTTTTAAGCTCATCTAGATATTCATGTATTTGTTCACTCATAATCTTATTCTATATGCTTTAGGAGGAGGTGTCAACTTAACTTCCCCATACAAGTTCAATATAGGTAACTCCATCTGACCTAGGCTCTAGTACCCTGAATCCCTCTAGGAATAGACAAGCACAGCTTCCATCCTCTGGATCAATTAGCTGTCGACCAGCCTCGTTAATAATCTCAGACCAACGAGGTCTAGGCATAATCTCACTCTCTACTTGATGGTCAGCAATCCTCCAGTAGTTTGAATAGAAGACACAAGACCCCTCGAACACTGGCTCATCAGACCAAATATCTGGATGCTTAACTATCCAATCTCCGCTATCCAGTCCTTTATCCTTTGGAGAGGTTTCAAACAACGAAAAGGTTATACCAACGTTGCCTCGAGCACTTCTATGTTTGCACATTGCTTCTGTAGCCTTCTGAAGAGAAGCATAAGAAGAAGTTGCTGTGTATTCAAGGAGTGGTGATTCAGGTTTAATTTTCATACGATTATTATGGCTAGATTATTTGGAAGCTGCAAGCTTTTCTTCGTGCTCGTTAATATATTGCTGACGCTCTCTCCAAGCACCTTCCCAAGCGTCACACGCTGTGGAGTATTGTGCATTAAGCTCTTTAATCATATCTTCAAGAACCCTCTTACGAGCGTCCCAGCGAAGGAGTTGATTGTTATAACCTGTTACAATAATTTCGTAGCTTTCATTTTTCATACGATGAGTATATTTGATTTTAAAGGAGTTACAAGCTTCTTTTTTGCCATCCTGTCCCTGCACAGAGATACTCTTCTGTCTCATTAATAGTAACAAGATCTCCAACGGACAATGATGTTCCGGTGTAGTCTCCCTTCTTATAACGATCAGCTTCAGTAAGAAGCTCATCAGGAGCATTGAGAATATGGAATGCCTGTTCAGCTGCTTCCTCTCCCTCTAGGTCTGTATACCACCAAACAGCGAACTTTCTTGGAAGCTCCCAACAAGCCGTGAAGGCGTTACGTCCGTCAGGATTCTTATCGAAGTCCTGAACGCTAATCTCAACGAGGTTTTTATTATTTTTCATACGATTAGTATAATGAAATTAAAAAGGAACAACAAGCCTTAATGGCCAGCCATCCATTCCCTCTCTCGCTCATCTTCATCCTCTTCCTCAAATCGAACCTCTTCATCCAACATTTGAGCGTGATCATTCATACCGAGGGTATCCTCCCGGTAGAGGTCTCCTAATTGCTCCTGGAGACCGGATAGCTTATTGTATACCCTATTGTACTCTGAGGTATCGAACTCTAGGGTCTCTAGCTGCTCTTCTAGAACTTCGATCTTTGCTTCAATGGATGGGATTAAGTAGTGCATTGTTCTTATTGTTGATACTATTAGTATAAAGGTATCTGAAAGGAACTACAAGCTAGAAGGCAATGGTGCGTACGATACAATAGAGTCGATCCTAAACGAGCGCCAAGCTTTCGCTTCCATATCCCAGACAGCAAGACTCTCTTCACTCTGCTTCTTAAGAGGCTTAACCTCATCACCTTCCTTCTTATCAACAACAGGAAGGTGTTCAGGGAGTAGGGTACAGATCATTGATCTCTTTGTTCCATCCTTCTTTGTAAAGAGAACGGTGAGGACTTTTTCATGCAGAAGCTTTTTGAGATCTGCTCTTAGTTCGTGGTATAGGTTTGTTCCGGTTGTCATAAAATTATACTTTACAAGCTTCAACGATGTTCTGAATAGCATTATCAAAGTGACCGTGCTCGTTGTAAATCTCTTCAAGCTCCTGATTGATATCAGATGTTTCAATGCTTGAAGGCTCATAGCCAAAGGCAACAAGTCGCTTGGCTGCCTCTGCTTTTAATATCTTCCTATAGAGGATATCCAAGAGAGCAAATTCTTCTAAAATCTCTTTTTGATTTTTCATACGCTCAGTGTATAAAAATTATTTGGAATCTGCAAGCCTTTTCTCTTCTTGCTTCTTTAGGTATGCCTGATGCTCTTCTTCAGTCTGTGGCATAGGTTCAGAAATGACATAGATTTGTCCATTATCTGTCTCATAAGCCATTGCACTAAATGATTCTTCTGGGTCTGCTTTGAAGTCACAGAATTGATAGATACATTGTTCAATAGCTTGATTGCGTGCTTCGAGCAGATAGAAGTGCTTATCTTCTCGATGTCTATCTTCAATATGTATCTTACACCCTTCCAGGATGCTGATCACCTCATCGTTGGTCCAATTAGTTCTTTTTAGCATTTTTTAAATTGTATTGATATTAATCCTCCGAGCAGTCTGGTAACGCTCGTTGTAGTCGCTGATGGAAATACCGCCTGGCCACTCAACGACCTCGTTGTCCTTGATACCCTTATCATCAACGTGACGAACCCACTTAACAGGCTCAACCTTTGCAAACGCGTTACGGAGACGAGCATCAAGCATCTTGATAGGCTTCATCCACTTAGGCTCACTCTCAAACATACCAGCGTAATAAGGCTTGTACCAGTAGACGTAATCGTAGACCTTTTCCTTCTTTCCTTCGATCTCCAGGATCTCGTAGGCCCTGGTTCCCTTCAAGCGATAGATGTATGCTCCCATATTGTGTTAATAGTATGTTAGAATTAAGAAGGAACTGCAAGATTAATATCTACCGTAATATTTTGACGAAGCCACCGGATCCATATCATCATTATAATATGGCTTAAATGCTCTTAGCATCTGACCTTCGAAGGCCTCTATAACAGGACGCGTACACTCGAGTTCGAGAAGTCTTTTAAATTCTCCATGAGTTGACTCAACGTCTTTAAGCATTGTACGGAATCGTTTTTGTGTTTCATCAGGCCAGAGAGTAAATGCATTACGATGGTTATATTCTAGCTTCTCGAGAGTCAAATGAGACGAACCAATATAGACAAGCTTATCACAGATATCAAAATATCCATAGACAAGTCTAGTTTGTTTGACGTGAGCGTAAGGGTCAGGCTTTTGTATCATACTAATACGCTTAATCGTCTCCAATATGCTCCGACCATTCATCATCACTGATTCCGGTCAAGATGAACTCCCTCTCTCCAGCAGAGAGATGAGAAAAGATATCCTGAATGTACCCTTCACCGTTCTGATAGCGACCCATCTGTTCGAAAGTAACAGGAAGGTCGAGGGTACGGGTAATACCAGTAAAGGGACTAGTGCGTGTAATTTTCATACTATTAATATGGCTAGTTTAAGCGGAACTAGCAAGCAAATACTTTTAAAACAAATTCTCTAATACCTCATCCCAAACTTCTTCTAGCAAATCAAGCTCAGGAGTAATAGATTCACCATCTTCATCCACATCGGTTGCTTCAATTGACACCGCGTCAATGATTTCATCCTTATGCTCTTCAAGGGCAAGTTGAAGCTGATCAACTAGCAATGCCTTAAGTTTCTTTTTGTTCATAATGATATATAATGTTTTGATGCTTTAATTTTCAAAGTTTTGTTTATTTGTCCATCCTCTTCCCCAGCTATAGTTAATAAGGCAGTCATGAAGATAATTTACTTTTGATTTAAAGGATTGATTAGCTGGGATATACTCCACTCTTTCTGTAAGTTTATTACGAGGACGAATACATCCAAGATCTTCGTTAACACAGCTCGTTACTGTTGTAATTCTATCTGTACCAGGTACTGTAAAACAGCCTTGTAAAAATATTGAAAAAAGCACACAGGAGATATAAATCTTCATAATGATTCAGGAAGCACTATCTATAGGACTAGCTATTGCAATTTTAATTTTACTCTATGCTATCTATAAGCACGAGGATTAAAATTCTAACTCTTCAAGTTCGTCGCTAAACTCCTCCGGTACTACAGCTGTTCTCCATTGATTGTCTGACACAACTGGTCCTAGACAAAACTCAATTGTCTCTTTGAGCTCTTTACCGTTAACAGCCTCATAGTAATCATTTCGCCTATTAAACGTTTCATGGATAATATCAGCTTTATCAGTTTCAGGGCTATATTCTACAATAACTTTGCCCTTAGATGGTAGTGTAATATGCCAAACTTCAATAGAAGTTCCCGGTACGTTGTCACCCTTTGAAAGATACTCTCTCAAATATTCTTTAATTGTCATGTGTTTTTATAATTTCGTTTTAATGTTTGTTGTCTGACCTGACCTCTAATATATAGGCATATTTTATCTGTTCAAGTATTTTTTTATGACCGCTTATAAAAACTTTGATGTATCTCATTGTATTTAATTTTCTTTGAAAGTTCTAAAAGAATACAAGCTACCTGTAGATTTGTTATTTCTCTAAAGACTTGCTTTTCGAGTTTAATTATCTTTGTTTCAGATAACTTTGGATTCAAAGCGTGCAAGCATTCATGTACAACGGACTGTACGAGGTCTTTCTTATAGTCTAATTCTATATGATCACCTTTAAAGAACCCAGTAAATTCGCCACGTATTACTTTGAATTGAAAAAAGTGAGGCGGCTTTGATTTTATAAACGAAGTAATATCTTTAATTAAATGTTGCATAACGTGATACTTTCCATAATTACTTAATATACTATGAAAATTGTAATCGAAACCACTCTAAAGAACGACACCAATAAAGAAGCAGATACCTGGTCAGCTATTCTTGATATGGATGAATTAGCCACATTGGTGAAGAATTATGGTCTTGATCAAGGTAATGTAGCGTTGGATAAGTTTATTCAAACATTTACGCTTCAGCTCAAAGAGCGCTTTGGTAAGTATGTAAATAAGTAACCTTTCAGTCGATAGTAAATACTCGACCTGGCTTATAAATAATGTTACATGGCTGATGTATCTGTAATTAAATTAAAGGTCCGTAGAGGAACAGACGCTCAACGTAAGCTTGTTGTTCTCGATCAAGGTGAGATCGGATACACAACGGACTCGAAGAGATTGTTTGTTGGTGATGGCAGTATACCCGGTGGTATTAGTGCAGGCTCCAAGTTCTATAACAGCACAAGCATTACTGCCGATTCAACGCTTGCAACAGCTGTAACTGGTGACTTTGTTTATGATAAGAGTCAATCCGGTTATTACATTCTTACAGGTGGTACATATAATTCATATGCATCATATAAGCCCTTGAATCAGCAGACAGTTACAGTTGTTAATCAAAATGTAAGCTCTCTTACAGGTCTCTATGTTGAGGGTAATTTAACAGTATCAGGATATGTAAGTGCTACCGGAACGATACGTGGTGGTACGAGTATGAACGTTATCAGCAATTATAGGTATAAACTAATGCCATCTGATAATGGTGGCATGATTTGCTCCACAAACACCGGCGACGGTCTTACAGCGTGCGTTGAGGGTACGAGTTACGTTGACGGGTTTCAAGTTGGTATCTTACAGTTAGGTACTTCAAGAGTAACCCTATCAGGAATCGGTATAACGCTTCATCAGTCTAATAATTACTTTAGAACAAATACACAATACTCTGCTGCCACTCTGATATACACAGGTGCTGCAAACGGCTGGGTATTATTCGGCGACCTGGGGGTATAGCGTATGCTTTGGCTATTAAATAACGCCACGTCGTCAATTACTGTACAAACGACAACGTTACCAAGTGGGTTTTCAGAACAAGTTTATAATTATAATTATCCGAGTGGCATTTCGTTTAGAGATTTTCCTATTCCTCTATCACCGTACGCATGGGGCGCAAATACTGAAAATATCTATCTTGAAGCGGTATTAACATTAAGTTCTTATTCGTATACAACGATTCTTGGTACACCAATAGCGGATGCCGTAACGGAATTTATTTTTGATATAGCATCGTCTGCCGGTAGTTTTACTGGAGGCACATCATGGCAGCAAGGATCTGTTCGAGTTTACTTTGGTAGGCATGGATCGTGGTGTGTAGCAATGCATACTAAAGATGCAATTGTAGATTTAAATAAAATTACAAACATTAAAGCAATTAGAACAAATGGATTGTGGAGATTTTACATTAATAATAAAAGAGTTAGTACATATGCTACATACGAAAATTATGGCTATGATTTACAAGCACCATTAGGAAATGAAGTATGTCAAAATTATATTGGTTATAGTCAACTAGGACTAGCAACTAGCATTACAGCACTATACGGACTTAGTGCATATACAAGCAAAACACCAACACCATTTGTATTCAGCATCGACACAATACCCTAATAAATAGATAGTATATGGCATCCTTTAGTTTATATCTAAACCCATCTTATCAATATGACTTTACAGTCAATTGGGGAGATGGTAATAATACGCGTGTAAAGGGTAATAATCTTACGACCATCAATCACACCTACGCAACAGACGGCAAATATAATATTTCTGTATCTGTTCCAGCATCTGCATTAAACGGCTTTCCGGCTCTTTATTATCACGGAATTTTTAGTAATGGTGATTACTTAAAAATAAAAGATATTAAGCAATGGGGCGATAATAAATGGGCTTCTTTTGATAATGCTTTTTGGCTTGCATCAAAATTACAACATACTGCTACAAATACCCCTGTATCAAATATTTTTCCAGGCTTAACTAGTTTTAATTATGCCTGGACGGAGTGTCACGCATTAACCTCGCTACCGTTATTCAATACATCAAAAGTAACGGATTTTACATATGCATTCGGATCATGCGATCGTCTAGGTGCGTTTCCGCTGATGGATACATCAAAAGGAACTATCTTTGATAATGCTTGGAGTAACGGTTATGCACTAACCGTATTTCCATCTATTGATACTTCTTCCGCTACTTCCATGTACAATACATGGTATAGTTGCAAAGCTCTTGGATCTTTTCCGTATATAAATACAGCAAAAGTAACAAATTTTAATTCTGCCTGGGAGGGATGTAATTCGTTACAAACATTTCCAACTCTAGATACAACCGCTGCTCTTACATTTGTTAATACTTGGAAATACTGTAATAGTCTAACTAGGTTTCCTGCTTTACCTAATATATCCAAGGCAACCGATTTTACGCGGACTTGGGATCACTGTATGAGCTTAGTAGACTTTCCTGTTCTCAGTACACCTGCTGCTACTACTATGTCTGGAACGTGGAATAATTGTCTCTCTTTGACGTCATTTCCTTTATTACCAGATGTTAGAAATGTAACTATTTTTGACTCTGCTTGGTCTGGTTGTTATGGTTTAACAGACTTTCCTGCTCTTAGTACACCTGCTGCAACTAGTATGCAGTATACCTGGTATGCTGACAATTTTAAATATTTTCCCTTATTACCGGATGTTAAAAATGTAACAGACTTTACTAGAGCATGGCAGTACTGCCCTGTTCTTAATACCTTTCCAGCTCTTAATACTCCGGCTGCTACTATTATGAATTTTGCCTGGTCTGATTGCAATCAGCTAACAGCATTTCCTTTATTACCAGATGTTACAAAGGTAGAATCGTTTTATAAATCTTGGCAAAACTGCGGAGCTTTAACAGACTTTCCTGCTTTAAATACTCCAGCTGCAACTAGGATGTATGGAGCGTGGTTGGGTTGCGCAGGATTGACTGCATTTCCTTTATTACCAGATGTTAAAAACGTAACTGACTTTACACAGACGTGGAGAAATTGTACTTCGCTATCTTCATTTCCTGCTCTTATTATACCAGCAGCTACCACTCTCGACCAAGCTTGGTCTAGTTGCACCAAATTGACCGACTTTCCAGCTCTCAATGTATCAGCAGTTAATAATTTTAATAATACATGGGCAGGATGCACAGCCTTAACAGCATTTCCGGCGTTACCGGATATATCCAAGGGTATATTTTTTAATGGTACGTGGAGAGGTTGCAATGCACTATCTTCATTTCCAAATCTTAATATGTCATCTGCTAGATATTTGACTGATGCATGGAATGGCTGTATTAACTTAAGGACATTTCCTCCGCTTAATTTGAGTGGCGCAAATACCGTTGAAAGAGCTTGGCAAAATTGTGCATCGTTATCTTCATTTCCTTTACTAGATCTTTCTAATACCACTAATTTTGCTAACGCATGGAACAACTGTTATAGTCTATCTTCGTCTGCAAATTCCTTTCCTGGGGATATGATGCTATCAGCTGGCAGTAATTTTACAGGAGCTTGGGCATATGTAAAATTAAATACGACGACATGGTCTAGTATATTAACAGGTTTAGCTGCATATACTCAACGCACAGGTGTTACGTTGGATGGTGGACGTAGTAAACGCAATGCCGACGGGACAACCGCATATAACTATCTTACGAATACAAAGGGATGGATTATCACTGATGGTGGTGTATAAAACACCTACTGATTAAGCGAAGAATACTAATAGAGCGTCTCCTTGAGGGAGAAGAGAGATAGTCTTATAAGCAGCTCTTTCTTTCTTAAGCGCTTTTACAAATTTAGGCCATTCTGCAATTGTTGTAGTAGCAACTCTACCGGTGTAATCTGTTGGTATATATCTTGCTCTTACCTCCTGTAAGTCAATGAAGATAGTATTATCCAAAAAGAAGGCAGCAGCAGCAGTAGCTACTTTATCGCGATTATTATTTACATATACTTCAACTGCTGTTCTACATGAACAGGTTGGGTTAACAGCAGCACTCTGAATATCAGAAGCAATCTCTGGAGCAACGCTAATGAGCATATTCCTAAAAGCTTCGCTCTGTTCAATTTGTTCAAGAATTAATTTAGATAAGAAACCAAAGTTTACAAGTTGCTCTTTCATATATTAATATTTATTTAGCATTTATTTTGTTTGCCAGCTCTAGATCTTACCGGAGATAGATTGTTGCCATCCTCTCTTCTCTTCATGAAACCATACAACCCACTCTACCGGCTTACGTGCAGCTATAAACGTCCGCTCAATTTCAAACAAATCGTCTGAATTTATACGTGAAAATACAGAATTTAATTCCTCACCCTCAACATCGTTTCTATATATCTCAATACCATCTTCATCCTTAAACCCTACATATATAAAATTATAATTGAATGTTTTTAATCTTTCAGACTTATGTATATAAATGGTATAGGTAAAGGAATTTAGGAGTTTTTTACGCCATGCTGAATAATTCTTTGGTAATATACCTGTTGGTGGAATGTGTAGGGCGGTTTCTGTAGAAACAGTCTTATCCTTAAAACAAACACCAGCATACATTTCATACTCTTTAAGAGTTCTAACAGTTCCGAGTTTGTATTTACTAAAATCATATTTTGTTTTAGTATTACTCTCAAGTTTAAAAAGCTTTTTATTTTTATCTAAGCTTCTTATGTTGTGGTCACACCAGGTAGTAATCTCGTCCCATTGCTTTGGTCTTGCTTTACGTGTATATTCATGCCAAGCTACAAGACGGTGTGGATGAAAAAGATCGTACCCGTGCGTGTAAGCTCTAGCTGAGATTGAGATCTCTTCACCGTGAAAATAATACTCAGGGTCGTGTTGAATCTCAGTACTAAATTTTCCTTCGGTAAAGCAAAAATGTGCTGAATAAAATCTAGCAGCTACTGGCATTGTTAAATTTTTAAAATCTGTTATAGAGGAAGGCCTAAACAAAATAACATTCTCCTTAGTGAAGAGATCAAAATCCATCTGTAATGGCTCCGGAGATCGTGACGCTGGGTCATTATCTGGATCAAAGCTAGGTAAATAAGCTGTTAGCAACGGACGCTTGACTCCGCTATCCTTTAACAGATTGTACATATCAATTAGCACTACATCCCAGTCCTGAACAAATCTATGATGACTATCGAGCTGAAGAGTAAATTTTTCGTTGTTATAGTTTTGTTGTATCGTATTTCTAGCCCAGCACGCTCCCTTTGACACCGTGTATGGAATATCTATAATAGTAATATACGGATTCGTTGTTATTATCTCCGGTAACACCTCATCATCTCCATGTTGCCAGGCAATAGTAAATCTCAGATTCTCAGGATATTTTGCTCTCTCTATACAATCTGTAATAGTTAGTACTAATTGCGGATCACGATATGAAGCAATTTGTATAAAAATTGTATCATCAGCTGGCATTATTGTATTTATTTAACATATGCCATACGTCAATAAATACATACGATGGACTTTGAGGATGTTAAGCTAATTGCGAGGATATTGACGCTTACTGATAGCGTTCGAAAATTCAAACTTTTATGGGTAACAAGAGGGTTTAAAAAGATCTCAACAGAGAGACTTGCTAGGTATTGGCAGAAGAGAATAGAAAACTACCCAACAGTTAAATTAGTAGCAGAAGAATTTTTACGTGAAATAAAATTAGCACAAGCAGGCAAAACCGAGCCTGTACAGCAGATATTGAACATAAATGACTTTAAGCAATATACAGAAGACGAATTAAAGAAACTACAACATGATAATATATGCTATATAGTAACGTGTTATAATGAAATAGAGTTTGTACGTCAGTGTGTAGCTTCTATTAGAAGAAATGATTGCGGTCCAATTATTATAATTAACGATGGTGGTGATATAGAAGGACTAGAGGATGTAGCATTAAAACATAATGCAACACTTATTCAGAGTAAACAATATAAGAATATCCTTGATGGGTGGAAGTGGTGGGATAGATTTTTTAATGAAGGCTTAAAGACAGGATGTGATTATATTGTAAAAATTGATCCTGATTCTTTTTTCTGGCGACCATTACGCGAACCTATCGGTGCTAAAAATTATTTTGGTTCAATGCATAGTGAGTGGTCTGTTCAGGGAGGCGCACAAGGATTTAGTAAAGAATACGCCAAAAGAATAATAGATACAGATATATTAAAAAATCTCGGAACTAATGGAAATCGTGAAAATGGTACGTTTGCAACAGATCGAGCTATTGCATGGGTCTCAAGAGAGCTCAATCAACCTGCAGAGCCGTGGAATGAAGTTTATAGTGTTTGGGGACTTATACAAAAGTTAAAACTTGAGAATGTATTTGAGTACGCGATAACACATCCTAATCAACTTATTACAGATATAACAAAAATAGAGCGTAATAGACCATCAAAGAGTGTACCACCTGATGAGAGTAGAATTAAAGCAAAAAATCATAAGATGATTGAAATAAAAGAGGTTAAACCAAGTAAAATCAAAGGGATTCAAATTTGTAATAAACATGCACAGAGGGTAACCATATGTAGTAAATGTGAGTTTTATAATAGACTCGGTAATTGCAGTGCAAGCAACAAGTACGTCTACGCGTTAAGTAAGATTGAATCTACTGTTTGTCCCCTTAATAAGTGGTAAAATTTAATAAATATGTAATATGGCATGGGATGCAGCATCTAGTTGTGACGCTTCAATTGTAGAAACCTGCGATGGTGAACCAGGTAATGCAGGTGATTTGTGTGAAGGAGAAAGTGAAGTACAGACTTTTTCATGTACAGCTGTAAATGCAAACCCTGCGTGCGATGGGGCTGGAGAAGGATCATATACTAAGACAGTAACAATAAATGGTGAAAAAGTATGTTGTAGCTGTCCAGATGCATCGTGTGATGAATGGCAGGAACCATTTGAGACTACAAAGACATGTCCTAATGGATTAACGTTAACATGTACAACATGCTTAACTGTTCGAGATGGTCGACCAACACCGACTATTTCGTCTACACCAAGTCATTCACAATCTCAAAGCAATGCACATACAAAAGATACACCTCCACCGACACCGACCTATCAACCACCCATACCAACAATTACCTATCCGCCGAATTCAAATCTTTATCCGACAAATAAGCCTACTACATCCAAGGTACCGAGCTTATTTGAGCTTCTTAACAATGCAATACATCCTACTTTGACTTTTGGTACAACTAGCACAAAGCCAAAAGAGACACCAAAACCTAAAAGACTTTCGTTACCGGGTATCATGCATGAAGCAGGTAAGGTTACTAATCTTGTTGTTGATGGCTCTCTCGGGCCGCTTAAAGCACTCGGTGCTGCAATACTTAAGGCAAAAGGTATCAATACTGCAACAGCAGATTTACATACTACAATGGCAGCGTTTGTAGACAATATGACGTATGCACCAGCTCCGAATGTCGGGTGCGCGTTTGCGGTCTCACAATGCCTAAAAAACAGTCCCGCAAATGGACTAACACATATTGCTGGGTCAACATTAGTAAAAGTGTTAAGAGCACAACTAGACGCCGAGCTTGCTAAAGGAACTATTAATCAGAGAATTAGTACGAGTGATACAGCAGCTGTAAGAGCTTTTATAGATTCAGGTAAGACCGGGGTTATAATTACTGTAAATCACGCTAACGATCCCCCTGGAACACCACATAGAGGTGCAAGTCATACTGGAACAATAACTGGATCTGACATAATATCAAATGGTTCAAAAGCGAAAGTAGTGAAGCCAAATTACAATATTAATTCATGGAAAAACGGACTCGGAGAATCTTATATCTACGTCCCAACCAAACAAGTAGACTAAAAGGTAACTATTTATATGTCAACAGAGCAAATATTAAATTTCACGTCATCGGATTTTTTAGCACTTTCAGGCGTTGAATATGTTTTAGCAAGAGTACATACAAAACATACTGTATATAGTGCTATAGGATATACTGATGATGGAAACACTTATACAGAATATTATAGCTTAAGTGATGCTGATACGGGATTTTCATATGAATATAATCCTGGTGATGATTTAGGACTAGGAAACGAAAATGATCCGTTTATAGCAAATGATGAAGGATTAATTCCTCCTAATATTAAAGATTTTTTAATGAAAAAGTATGTAAATACTAAGATTAAGCTAGCAGGCGGAATAGCGGCATATAGAGATGCAATAGAGATAGGAGAAATTGATACCGGGTACAGGCCAGAAAATAATGGAGCTGTTAGAGCTGCATTACTTAAAACAGGTATTTTTGACATTTGTCAACCCACACCTGAGACTGAATTAACATGGGTTAGAGCTAATGAACGCAGACCGTATGAAGCTCCATCATTATCCGCTGGTCCTATTAACTGGGGAGATGCTCTTAATATAAAATCACCAATAGCTCCTCCAAAAGGGGTACCTAATAAGATGGTTAATAGCAGTGGTATTAACCCTCCTAATAATAAGAAATTCCCTAATCTATAATAAATATGTAATATGGCATGGGATGCAGCATCTAGTTGTGACGCTTCAATAGTTGAAACGTGTGATGGTGAATTAAATTACAATTTTGGACCTGGTGATATTTGTGAGGGTCAAAGTGTAACTGAAACACTTGCATGTGTTGCTGTAAATGAAAATCCTGCATGTAATGGAGCTGGAGAGGGATCATATAATAAGACTGTAACGACAGTAGGAACAAAAAAGTGTTGTAGCTGTCCAGATGTTACCTGTAATCAATGGCAAGCTCCATTTGAGACTAGAAAGACGTGTCCAGATGGACGCACGATAAACTGTACAACTTGCTTAACTGTTCGTGACGGAGCTCCAACTCCAACTATCACGCCTACACGTACCCCAAAGCCTAGTAGTTCTAATCCAAGCAATTCTCACACAAAGGCCACTCACACAAAGGCCACCCCGACACCTTCTCCATCGTTTAGAACACCGAATCCAACAGCTACATTACCTCCCTTTACAAGAACACCGACACAGAATCCTATCACCACACACATACCAAACATTCAAGAACTTCTTGATGAAATCATACATCCAGGGTTAAGCCTTGGGCCTACACTGGCCATTAAATCTGGAGGTACCACACCAAAAGCCACGCCAAAGCCCGCAACAAGAATTATAAATAGTATCGGAAATGCTGCAAACAGCGCTGGAACTGTTGTAAGAACTGTAATTGATAAAGCTACGGCTGCCGCTGCTCCGTTTTCGGCTCTCGGTCTAGCCGCGCTTCACGCGGCGGGATATACTGATGAAGCTATAAGCCGTATGGGTCCAGCGCGAGCTATAGCAGCGATGGCAGGTAGAGTTGGATATAGTATAGATCCAAATCATGGATGCGCATTCGGTATATCCCAGGTATTGACGAATATTAAAGCAGATCCACGGCTTAGTAAATTTTCTGGCTCAGCTTCAGTAATTGATGTAAGAAAATTTTTAGAAAGTGAAATTGGTCCTGGCAAAGGAATTGCTTATGTTGTAGATACTGATGATGCAGAAGCTTTAGCCAGGTTTGAGAATTCCAATCAAGTAGGATATATATCCACCAAAGATCATAGCAACGAACAACCAAATCCGTGGTCGGAGAAGAGTCACGTTGGGTTAGTAATAGGAGATGGAAGAGGTACTATATATTCTAATAGCTCTCAAATAGGAACAATACAACAAAATTATACTATTAAGTCGTGGAATAGTAGAGAGATTATACAAAAAGGCCCGAAGAAGGGAAAGGGAGCCAGTCAAGGTCCATCACTGATCTATGTACCTGTAAGACAAATAGACTAATAAACAAATTTTTATGCCAACAGAAATAGAAGAAATATTAGATTTTAATGCATCAACTTTTTTAGCCCTTACAGGTGTTAATTATGTGCTTGGAAGAGTACATACAAGCTCTACGGTGTATAGTGCCTTGGGGTATACTCTTGATGAAAACGGATACACAGAATACTATAGTCTAAGTGACGTTGATTCCGGATTTGTATATGAATATAATCCCGGTGATGATTTAGGGCTAGGAAACGAAAATGATCCGTTTATAGCAAATGACGAAGGATTAATACCGCCAAATATTAAAGATCGCTTAATGAAGCAATATGTTAACAGCAAAATTATGCTAGCTGGTGGTATGGCAGCATATAGAGATGCAATGGAGTTTGTGGAGTTTGATATGGGATATAGACCGGAGGGGAATGGAGCTGTTAGAGCTGCATTACTTAAAACAGGCATTTTTGATATCTGTCAACCTGCTCCAGAAACTGAACTGACATGGTTAAGAGGAAATGAGCGTGTACCGTATGAATCACCATCATTATCCGCTGGACCTATTAACTGGGGTGGCGGTCTTAACATTCAACCAATGGTTAATCAGAAAGGCGTACCTGGTAAAATGAGTAGTAGTACAGGAATTAACCCACCAATTAATAAAAAATTTCCCAATATCTAACTATTTACTTTTCGATGTTTCTGGAACTTGATATGTTCTTGCTTTGTTGAGATCCGCTAGTGTTTGTGTGGAGATGTACTTAACTAAATGTGAGCGGTATTCGAGTAATGGCTCAATTGTATCTGTACTTATATCGTTTTCAGTAATCCACATATCAATAGCAGTAACTAATCCCATGGCTCTATAGCCAAGAAGTGCATACGAAACATCTTCATTTTTATAATGTAATGCTTTTGAATCTATCTCTCCACCTGCTTCTCTTACACCATCTAAGTCCAAGTTTATTAAAATCTTATCTAGTTCTTCTAAATCTCTTTGCGAAACATATTCACGTATAAGAATTGATTGGAGAACAATATATGCTTCATAGTTACATTTATTAAGATATACATACCAAGCCTTAGGCGTAGTCTGTGTTTTAAACATTTTAAAGACATCTCTTGGTTGATGTGCTATTGCTCTCATTAAATCAACACGTACGCCGTTTTTATCTAACGCAATGTGTTTATATTTTTGAGCTGAATAATGTGCAGGAGGAGGTACGTCCATATGTGGTTGATGCGCTACATCTTCTTGATATAGCTTAGCTAGTGTATTTGAGTCTTTTGTCATATTGATTATACAGGTATTGCTGAAAGAACGCCACTATTAGTTACCTTAATTCTAAATTTAGTACCATCTGGGGAATAGATGTAAAGTGAATTTGTAGTAATGTCATCACTATTTATAATACTGTTTGTATATACAGCACCAGATGTTGATGTTGTAATGTTGCTACCGAGGATATATGTTGAGTCGTGTTTAGCTCTATTATTATTACCACCGATGATAGTAGCATCGGATGATGAAACAATTCTACTACTTACACTATTAATAATAGTACCAGCAGTACCTGTAACGACGTTGTTTTTGCCGCCAAATATTTGCGTACTTGCACCTGATAGAGTGTTTGACTGACCGTTTAATATAGATGAACCAAACCCTTCATAGATGTCATTGCTTATACCATTACTAATTTGTGAGTAATATCCTTCAACTCGGTTCTTATATCCGTTTGAAATTATATTATTATCACCTTCAATATAATTTCTATGTCCGTTTAGTATGGCGGAATAGCTAGCGGAAACAACATTATTTTGTGTGCCATTTAAAATATCAGATTGAAAGCTATCAGTTATTATACTACTTGTACCATTGGTGATTGTACTATAATTACTATTTGAAATTATACTACTTACACCATTACTAATTGTATTGAGGGCACCTACAACGGTATTGACCTGTCCGTTACCGATAGTATTATTATCACCATCAACGTATCCATTGTAGCCATTCTGTATTACAGAATTTGTACCATTAAAGATTTGATTGTAACTACCATTGTTAATACTACTAGCATCACTTGTAGAAATATTATTCTTAGTTCCGTTTGCAATATATGAATAAGTGCCCTTACGATCTACTACGTTTGATAGACCGTTGAGAACCATTCCATATGCCTGTGTTGCAATACTATTATTATAACCAGCTCCTATATAAGAACTGTAACCAGTTAAGATTTGATTCTGTGTACCGTTACTAATGTACGTAATATCAGAAAGATCTATATAGTTTCGTATACCGTTTAAAATTGTACCATTAGTTGTATCAAATATTTGATTTAGCGCATCAGTATTTGATGGAACAATACTACTGCTTAATGCATCGATATAAACTAATTGATGTTCAAGCGCTAGTACACCATTATTATCTGGTATTAATATAAACCTTGCATCTGTTGCTGTACCAGATAGAGTTGTTCTTGAAGCTGGAAAGCCTAGTTCAATCTTACCTTGATAGCGGGTATTAATTGAACCACCGCCGAATGAAGTATCAATAGAGCCACCATTAGCACCTGATAGACCGTATGTGTTAATGTACCCACCGTTATAAGAGGTATTAATTGAACCACCGTTGTTGGAAAGGTCTATTGTGCTGCCGATGCCTTGATTACCTGCGCTAATGTTAATATTAGCTGTTGTAATATAATTAGCGCTATTTGCTGCTAAAGTTGTATATGCTGCATTCCACTTAGCACTAGCTGTCTTTATAAGTGTACTATCACCAGCACTAAGATAGTTGGCACTATTACTAATCAAATTTGTATAAGCTGTATTCCAAGTAGCACTATTGCTAGTTACATTTGTATATGTTACATTCCAATTAGCACTTGCTGACTTGAGTAAAGTAATATCAACAGCTGAAAGATAATTAGCACTATTACCAACTAAGTTTGTATACGCATTATTCCAAGTAGCACTTGTTGACTTGAGTAAAGTAATATCAACAGCTGAGAGGTAGTTTGCACTATTGCTAACTAAATTTGTATATGCAACGTCCCAAGCAGCACTAGCTGCTTTTAAAGTTGTAATATCAATAGCACTAAGATAGTTAGCAGAGTTTGATACTAAGTTTGTATATGCAACATTCCAACTAGCACTTGTTGTCTTTACTGTAGTTATATCGATAGCACTAAGATAATTAGCACTATTACTAATCAAATTTGTATAAGCTGTATTCCAGATAGCGCTATTGCTAATCACATTAGTATATGACACTACACCTAGATTTGTATTTGTAATGAGCGAAGTAACATCGACGTTGATATAGTTAGCACTATTACCTACCAAGTTTGTATAAGCTACATCCCATGCACTACTATTTGCTCTAATTAATGTTACATCAGCTTCAGAAAGATAACTATTACTTGAACCTATATAGCTTGCACTATTACTGACGAGATTTGAATATGCTCTATTCCAAGTAGCGCTCGTTGACTTGAGTAAAGTAATATCAATAGCTGAGAGGTAATTAGCTGAATTAGATATTAAATTTGTATAAGCAATATTCCAAGTAGCACTAGTTGACTTAAGAAGAGTAATATCAACGGCACTAAGATAGTTAGCAGAGTTAGATATTAAATTTGTATAAGCTGTATTCCAAGTACCGCTAGTAGCGCGTACAGTAGATACATCAACGTTAGCTGCAGATAGGAAAGAGGCTGAATTATTGGCAAGTGTAGTTAAAAATGCATAATCAACTGAGCCAAGATAATTACTAGAATTACTAATTAAGTTTGTATACGCTGTATTCCATGTAGTGCTTAGTGTATTCGCTAAAGTAATACCAGAGACGTTAAGATAGTTACCTGAATTACCAACTAAGTTTGTATATGCATCATTCCAAGTAGCACTCGGTGATCTTAGGAATGTAATGTCAACAGCTGAAAGATAATTAGCGCTATTACTAGTTAGATTGGTATACGCTCCACTCCATACAGCACTATTGCTAATCACATTTGTATATGTTACATTCCAATTAGCGCTAACAGCCTTAAGAAGAGTGATATCGACAGCTGAAAGATAATTGGCGCTATTGCTTACCAAGTTTGTATAAGCTTTATTCCAATCTGCACTTAAAGCAGCTAAGATGCTTACATCAACAGTGGCGAGATAATTGGCGCTATTGCTTACCAAGTTTGTATAAGCTTTATTCCATACGGCGCTATTAGCTGTCACATTAGATGTGAGAAAATCGTAATTAGCAGCAGATAGATAACTCGCACTATTGGTTACTAAATTGGTATAAGCATTATTCCAAATAGCTGACACTGATAGGAAGCTTAAATTAGTAGCTGAAAGGTAATTGGCACTATTGCTTACTAAATTTGTATATGCTTTATTCCAATCAGCACTTGGTGATCTTAGGAATGTTATATCAACAGCTGAAAGGTAATTAGCGCTATTACTTACTAGATTGGTATAAGCACTATTCCAGTTAGCACTAGTTGACTTAAGAAGAGTAATATCAGTAGCACTAAGGTAGTTGGCTGAATTAGACGTTAAGTTTGTGTACGCATCATTCCAATTTGCTGAGACTGATAAAAAGCTTAGATTAACATTAGAAAGATAGTTAGCACTATTACTTGCTATATTTGTATAAGCTCTATTCCAATCTGCCGAGACTGATAAGAAATTTAAATTAACAGCTGACAGGTAGTGTGCACTATTGCTTACAAGATTTGTATATGCATTATTCCAACTAGCACTAGCTGCTTTTAGAAGAGTGATATCTACACCGCTAAGATAACTAGCGCTGTTACCAACTAAGTTTGTATAAGCTTTTGTCCAGTTTGCACTATTACTACTTTGACTTGTATATCCACTATTCCAGTTCGCAGATACTGATAAAAAGTTTAAATTAACAGCCGAAAGATAACTAGCCGAATTGGTGGATATGTTTGTAAATGCTCGGCTCCAGTTAAGGGCGTTGGCCTTATAGTACGATATATCAATGGCGGAGAGATAACTTGCACTATTACTTACAAGGTTAGTATACGCCCTAACCCAGGTAGCACTATTTGACGCAAGAAGAGATATATCAACTGCTGAGAGATAACTTGCACTACTACTAACTAAATTAGTATAAGCTCTGTTCCAATTAGCTGATACAGATAAGAAGCTTAAATTGACTGCACTGAGGTAAATAGCGCTATTGCTTACTAAATTAGTATATGCATTCGTCCAATTTGCTGAAATTGGAACTAGACCCGCATAAGCTTTATTCCAGTTAGCAGATACTGATAAGAAATTTAAATTAACAGCTGACAGGTAATTAGCGCTATTACTCACTAAATTAGTGTACGCATTATTCCAATTAGCTGAAACAGATAAAAAATTTAAATTGACAGCTGAAAGATAGTTAGCTGAATTAGATGCTAAGTTTGTATAAGCTCTATTCCAGTTAGCAGATACTGATAAAAAGTTTAAATTAACAGCAGAAAGGTAATTAGCGCTATTACTCACTAAATTAGTGTAAGCATTATTCCAGCTAGCACTATTTGATTTTAAAAGCGTAATATCAACAGCTGAAAGATAGCTAGCTGAATTAGATGTTAAATTTGTATAGGCTCTATTCCAATTTGCACTAGTTGCAAGAAGTGACGTGTATGTCTGTGCATCGAGCGCGCTAAGAACGGAGATAGTGTTTAAATCGAGTATCTTGACATACATATACTATATGTATTTATAGAAAATAAAGCATTAAAAATAAAAACTGACCACAATACTTTAAAGCTCTTTTTAATAAATATCATAAGATGCCAACTATTAAAATTTCAGAACTTCCACAGGCAACCAGAGCAGCTTCAAGTGATTTGCTTGTTATCGTAAAGCAACTCAGTGCAACACCAGAAACACAGAGTCTTTCAGCTGGTAGTATCTTCTTATACGAACGTGGAGCTGACGGGTATAATTCAATTCAGCCGGTTTTAGGTGACAATATAACCTTAGGTGAATATGCAAATGTTGTAAGTGGTGATCAGAATTCTGCACTAGGTAGTCATACATCAATAGGGAACGGTACATGCAATGGTGGAGATAGTCCTTATTCAACAATTGTAAACGGGTTATCAAATACAATGTGGTCGATGGGCGGAGGAATCGGCTCTTTTATTGGCGGAGGCGAGTGTAATTGTGCAGTAGGTCAATTCTCTTTTATTGGAACCGGTAAATGTAATATAGCTTCCGGACATTATTCAGCAATAATAGGTGGTATCAATAACGATACAAACAATGTAACTAATGCATATATTTTAGGATCTAACCTTACAGCATCATTATCCGATCACACATATGTAAATAATTTAAGTACACGCGGATCTATCCATGGTAAGTACTACGGCGATGGATCTAATTTAACAGGTATTGCAGAATATATTTCAATACCTGGCATGTACAAGCAGGGAACTGATATTGGATCTATTGTTCCACTATCAGGTAATAATACAGCTTCAAATCAATATGCAAGCGTCTTGGGTGGTACAAATAATAGCGCTGAAGGATACTTTTCAATAATTGCCGGTGGTGGTTGTAATACGGCAAATAACAGCTTTACTACGGTAGGAGGTGGTACATGTAACGTTGCTATCGGTCACGGCTCAACAATTGCTGGCGGTGGAGGGTGTTTTTATAGTAGTCAAGGGGGTTGGCAGTGTTATGGAAACTGCGCTGAAGGACCTGCTTCGACAATTGGAGGTGGATATGCTAATTACGCTAATAGTTCAAAGGGATCAACAATCGGCGGAGGTCATCATAACCGAATTCCACGGGCCGGTGCAAATTATAGTGTAACAATCGGCGGAGGTTCTTATAATACTGCTTATGGGAGTGTTGCAACTATTGCCGGTGGTTGCGGGCACGTTGCTTCTGGCGCTCACTCCACAATCGCAGGTGGTATTAGTGCTACGACTTCTGGCTACGCTTCTTTTATAGGTGGCGGCGAAAGTAATATTACTGGAAATCAGTACGATGCCATCGTCGGCGGGTTTAGTAACGCTATTAACATACCCGGACCTACAAATGCTTACGGCTATTCCTTTATTGGTGCAGGATGCTTGAACGTAATTGATGGTGAGTCATCAGTAATCGGAGGCGGCTCAAACAACTGTATTATTGGTGATTCATTCTGTAGCTCAATTCTTGGTGGTTACGGTAATACAATTGAAACACTGAATAATGTTCACATTATTGGATCTAATATAACTGCTGACAGCGCTAACTATACATACGTTAACAATCTTTCATCTCAGGGTAAAATATTTGGTCAACTTGATAGATTAAATAATGAAACTTCCCAAGTAATTTTAAGTTCTGATAATTTTTTACATTTGCCAACTGGTATTTTAGGAGATACGTTTGGAGACGGTGGTATAACATTAATGAATAATCCTGGAAGTTGGTCTGGATTAGCTAGTCGGGATGGAAATGTTTATGCGTGGGTTGCTGACGAAGAATATAATAATCCTACAGGTGGTGGGTTTAGTATTCAAACAAACGCCTTAACAGGAAGTCATCAATGGTCATTTGGTAATGATGGTTTAATGCGTTTTCCGGATGGTTCAATTCAAACAACTGCCGTTCCTGATAGACTCGGCAATAGTAGTTATCAATTATATTTAAGTGCTGATGGTACAATACAACTTAAGAACAGTGCAGATGCGTCCTTTAATACATATATCAAAATGACCGGCCCTGACGGGAATCCTGCAGGATATATTGATACAAGCTCTCATGATGAACCTGGTGGTTATATTAATACATCAGGTACATCATATTATGCAGGAGGATACATTAATACGTCCTCAGGAATATACGGATTAGGTGGTTGCATTGATACGAGTTCTGGAGGAGGTTCGATCATAACAAGAGGTTCCTCTATTGTTAATAATCCCGGCACTGGCGGCGGTGGAAGTATTAATACGTCTGTAGGAACTGGAGATAATATTCTCGGAGGTATAGGTGGTTCTGGAGGATCTATTCTTTTATATGGCGGTTGCGCAACAAGGTGGGATGCAGGTGATGGCGGTACCATCGATATGAGAGGAGGAAATAGCTTACAAGGAAGCGTGGGCAAGCATGGAGGATGTATTACAACATCAGCTGGTGGTGGTTCTATTAATACAACTGGATCAGGTTATATCCAATTTGGTTACGATACAACAAGAACAACTCTTTCTGGAACAGCTACTTCCAATAGAGTAGTTAAATTACCAGATGCTAGCGGTACTCTTGCCCTTGCATCTAATCTTATATCTGTTAGTGGAACACCAAATCAAGTTAATGCAGCTATAAACGGTACTACAGTTACATTAAGCCTACCAACTAGCGCTGTTTTTCCTGGTGATGTAAATATTCAAGGTAATTTGACTATCGCAGGTAGTGCAGCTTATATCAATACTAAAAATCTAGTTGTTAACGATAACTTAATTTACTTTGCAGCATCTAACCCTGCTAATTCTCTAGATATTGGTATAGTTGGACACTTTACTCAATCACCTCTTGGCTACAATCACTCCGGACTTGTTAGAAGGTCAGGCGGTAGTACACCAGGAACTTGGACATTATTCTCCGGTTTAACTTCAGAGCCTCTTACTGCTACTAACATTGATTGGAGTGATAAGAACATAAGACTTGACTCACTAAGTGCTAACTTAATTGGTAATGCTGATACAGTAACAAACGGTGTATATACAAACGGCTCTTATTCAGATCCTTCCTGGATTACATCTCTTGCCGATACTAAGATTACAGGTACAAAATTTGCAACCAACACACTATTACAAACTACTTCAGCGAATTTAGTAACTAATACACTATTACAAACTACTTCAGCAAAATTAGTAACTAATACACTATTACAAACTACTTCAGCGAATTTAGTAACTAATACACTATTACAAACTACTTCAGCAAAATTAGTAACTAATACATTACTACAATCCACTTCAGCGAATTTACTCCCGATTACAACCTATCAAAGTTCTTCTAGTTCTTTCGTACAAGTTCCAAGTCCAAGTATTGTTGCGACATTCCAAAACAGTAATCAGACATTAAGGATATTCACAACAGAGGATTATGGTGCTACATTAACAGAAATTGGTCAAGGAACATCTCTTGTAGGTGGCAGCTTTGTAAGAGATCCGAGTCTTCTCTATCTAAACGGCGACTATTATGTTGCAGCCACAAACGGATGGGATTCTAATAAAGATATAGCTGCCGGAAGACCAGCATCATTTAGTATCTTTAAGTCATCAGATTTAGCTAACTGGACGTTACATACTACAGTATCAGCACCTAATGCTAATGCTGTAAGTGTCTGGAGCCCGTGTTTCTTTACAGATACCGATGACAGTGTCCATACAATATTTTCCGCTTCTTCTTCTTTAGATGGTGGGGGGTATGCTAATAATAATCGCTTCTATTATACAAGGCCTGTTACTAGCGGTGATTTGTCTACATGGACAACACCTGTTTCAGTTACTCTTACTGGCTCACCTTATGTTTATAATATGTTCGGAGCTGCTACTATTAAAGTAGGTGCAACGTATAATCTATTCTTCATATCAGCGCCTCCAGGAGGCGCTGTTTTCAGGGCTACAGCTTCCTCTATTGCTGGCCCTTACACTGTTGATCCAAGTTATCCAAATACGTGTAATATACCTTACGCAGACGGTATTGTTAATGTTAACAAGTTACCGAATGGTATCTATAGAATGATTGTAACCCTTGGTAGTCCGTATGCTGCTAAAATCTTTGATAGTACGGATTTAAATACCTGGACAGATAAGGGTTGGTTAGGTGGAGATTTCGGACAGAACCTATGGACAGCAAATAATACATCAGGGCTTAATAATGCTTCAATGATACAATTACCGCTGTCAGCTAAAGCGCTATTAGCCACAAAGGGAGCACCTGTTACGTATCAATCTTCTGCTACAGAGCTTAATAGTATTAATAAGAATCAAGGTAGTACATCAACATCAGGTACTATTTTAGCATCAACCCTTCCGACATTAACTGTTACATTAACAGGTTCTGTTGGAACAACATCAGTTTCTGGCAACGTTATTTCTTCAACCGGTTCATATTCGCTTTCAAGTGGAATGACTCTTTGGTTTGACGGGACTACAGGTGATGTTAATCCATCACCATATATTGGGGAGTTTCAGATAACAAAAACAGGTGGTAGTAAATTTACATTTAATACAAATAGACCTGTTGCTGTAGCTAAGCCAAGCGGAACATTGACTGCTAAAAACTATTGGGTCACTTTATTTGAAGGTTATGGTGGAGCTTCAATGGCCGGTCTTCTTACTGTATCTACAAATGCTGCAGGATCCAGACATCGCTGCGTACTTGCTATTTCTACAGGAGGCGGTGGTAGTGATCAACCGGACATTAGAGTATTAACAAGTAGTGGCTACTCTTTCTTGAGTCATGTTAGAGTGTCGACATTGGGAGATAATTCTGGTTGGGTTAAAATAGAAGCAAGACCAGCCGGAGCTGCTGGTTACGACACTGCAATTTCAGCAACTTATCAATCACTAATGGGACCATGTATTCCGGGCATTAAGCCATTAAAATGGGGTAGCAATGGACCACTTGCATATTCAACACGTAAGTTTACTGGCGTTGGTGGATCGAATCCGAGAATTATTAATAACTGGAAGATGGATCTACCGGCTGTAAATGGTGGATCGTATTCTTACATATACCCGGGCTTACAAAATAATGGAACACCTGATGGTCCTCTAACTCCATCATATGAAGCATCTACTCAACTCGATAATATGCCAAGCTATACATTCAATGCACACTACCCAGGCTTACCTGAGCGTTTAATACTGACTAATTTAGGTCAAGGGGCTGAAGGTGCCAATTGGTTAACAGTTCAATTATACAATCCATCAAGTACAGTAACTACAGCAACAACAGTTTACGGTACATTAACAATTAACTACGGAGCTTAAAATTTATGAAATATGTTATTACATTTACAAGAACCGGGCTCAACTATAGTCCAATAGAAGAAGTACAAGGTAACGAAGTCATTGTTGAATCCGACTCCGAACCTACTGTAGAAGAAATGCGTAAAGCTTGGGAAGATAGTACAGGATCAAGTAACTGGCCTTGGAACTAAATATTGAGCCTTTTAATTAAACAGTAAAAAGATATCATTTTCTGTAATAATATCATTTCCATCTTCTGTACCGACATAGTTTATTCCTGTGGAATTTACGTATACCAGATAATTCTTATCTGAGAGCTTAGTATATCCGGCTCTATTGGTCACGATAATATCAACATTTCCACTTCCGTTCAAATCAGCTAAATCAATCTGTATGTGATTTTTGTCTGATAATTGAAACGCATTCCATTTATAACCTGTAAATGCTGGGCATATAGCTGATACTTTATGACTTGTTGTATATTTGTCTACTAGCTCAGCCGAGCCAGGTATATACACTGTACTTGAGCTAAGATAAACGCTAGTCGTTCTATCCATCATATATCCAGGTAGTTGTATATGAGCTGACTTTGTTGGTGTTACAGTGATGTACTTATAGTGTATCGGGTTATAGGTTGATGGACATTCAACATCACCTTCTGATACCGTAGCTGCCGGACTCCAGATAAGATTAGCAACTGGATCATACGGAGTTGTAATACTACTTGTTGTTATAGTCTGTGTAGTTGCTATAAAATTTATATAGTTATTCCAATCTGATACAACCCATTGACCTGTATACTCATCAATATTATTATAACCTAAAAAGAAAATATTATTAGTAGTTGTTCGTAACCAATAAGGATTATTACCAGGATCAATAAATGTATAGTTATAAAGACCGTTAGGTGATTCACCATTATAATCGACTAAACCGCAGACAGTGGCACTAGCTGGTGTTACATATGTATTGGTTAAGTGAGAGTTCTTTTGTATATTATAACTAGATACAGTTTGTTCAGGATCTAATGTAACGCCATTAAAGTAGAGAGTTACATACCTGAGAGCAATTGGTACTCCAGTAGAGTTGTATTCAGCATTATAAAGTAAAGTTAATACATTATTAAGAGTATCTGAAGCCTCTACATCGAATGACCATTCCGCTAAAGGATCAGATAGCTTCTGTACGTATAATTGTAGGCCCATATTCTTATTAATATTTATAGGAATTTACGGTAATACCTGTTACAGTTTAAATTAACGTTATATGGCATAAATACTATATAACAGGTATATGAGTGTTGATTATTCTACAAACGTGGTAACAAATCAAGAGTTAGCTGAGAGCGGTAAATTTGTCCGGCTTGATAATAACACACGTTTTCCTGCCGTTTCTGTTGCTAGAATTCATTACCCAGATAAGACGGCGGCATTTCCTGCTAACTCCGCTGCATCGCCTACTACGACGTATGAAATATATCCGAAGTATGGTGTTATAAGCTATATTGCTAATACTGATGAGTTTGCTGTATCGTTGAGCGCAGGACAAGTCAACCTCGATACAACAAATCTTGAAGCACATACTGGTAATATTGATACTAACGTTACTGACATCGAAGGCATTTTAAATCACTCTTTTCTTGCACTCTCAGCTATCGATCTTAATACCTACGATACATTAACTGCTGTAGTTGCATTTAATAATAATTATTTGGCAACAGTTTCAGCACTTAGTGCTAAGATTACTAATACTGTTCTAGTTAGTACAAATCAAACCTGGCCCATTTCTGGTAACATTAATGTTCTTAATTCATTAAATGCTACTATTCTCAATCCTATCTCTTCTTTCAATATAGCTAATACAAGTATTATTCTACCGATTACAGGGTCCATTACAAATACTGTAGCAATTAGCACGACACAAACGTTACCTGTATCAGTTGTTAACCCGCAAATTGAAATTACTAACGATAGCGGTAATCCAGTTCCAATTAGTACAACACAGACGCTTCCTATATCCGGTAGTGTAACAATTACTCAGCCTGTTACAACAATTCTTGGAAGTCCGGCATTACCTATTTCTTTTGCTGATACTGTTCAGATTGATCAGGCTGGAAGACTTAGAGTAGCAACACCTAATACCCAATGGTGGTATCAGGCAAGTGTTGATAAGGATGGAGATGTAAGATATAACGAATCATTTGTAGCTGGAGCAAGTTCAATCTTTGTTCAGAATTTAGGAAGTGTTAATATGACTTCTGGTACAACAAGTACTAGTGGTCAAGCAATAAGAGCATCAAGAAGAAGACATAAGATTATTCCTGGTCAATCTCACGAGTATGCTGGTGTATGGAACTGGGATGGACAACAAACAAATGTAGTTAAGAGAATTGGTATCTTTACTCAATACAATGGTTACTTCTTTGAATTATCTGGAACAGATATGAATGCTGTTGTTCGTAGAAGACTTGCAGATGGAACAGTAATTGAAGAAAGAGTAAATCAATATGCTTGGAATGGTGACAGTCTTGATGGTACAGGTCCAAGTGGAGAAAATTGGAATGCATTAACTACAACTGCTACAATCACTGGATGGGTATCAACAACAGCTGTTACACCTCAAAATGCTATTCCAGTTTATAATGTTGTATATGGATTATCAGCAGGTCAGGTTCAAAACTTTAGACAAGGAACTAAGGCAACAATAACTGGTATTACTCCATCGACATATAATGCTGTTGGTATAATTGCTAAAACTGATACAACAACAAATAGATTAACAGCAACATATTTGTATAACCCAGGAGTATCTGTAAGTAATGCAACAGCCGGAACAATGTATCAGAATGGCTATCATATGCAACACACCTATTGGATTGACTTCATGGGTGGTAGAACAAATAGAGTTCGCTTTGGTAAGCAATCAGATTATGGTCAGATTGTTCTTCATACATTTAGATTTGATGGACTTCTTGGAACAGCATATGAAAATGCACCAACTTTAACTGAAAGAAAAGAAATCTACAATATTGGTTCACCTACTTCACTCCCTAGCTTTACAGTAATGGGTAATGCTTTCAATGTTGAATCTTCTGTTGATATAACTCCTAACTTCTGTATAGCAAGAAATGATGCAGGTGTTACTTTTGCAAATGTAGGAGATGAATTCCCTATATTAGGATTAGCAATAAGAGCAGGAGAACCATATCAGAGAGCAGATATTCAACTTAACAATATTCATGTAATGGATACTGCCAATTTAGCTAATACTAACAATAATGTTGCTGCAGCATTATCTTGGAGATTAATTTTAAACCCATCAATACAGGGAACAATACCAACTTCAACTAATATTGGAAAAGCTTCTAGACAGTGGGCATACACAACAGCAAATTCTGTATCTGGTGGACAAGATTTATTAGGTGGTTATATTGTATCTAAAACAACAGAAGATTTAAATACACAATTAAACTTCCTTAATTTAGGATCAAATATTAATAATACAGATTCAGATACAATAGTTTTAGTTGTAAAAAGACTTACTACTAGTACAACTGATCCTAAAATCGTAGCTACGATGAACTTTGGAGAAGCGATCTAATTAGTGTTTCTTAATAAGGTGGGGTACGCCGTGAATGTGGCGCTTAGAAACGTAGCGAGGCTGATTAGGCAGCTCAAGAACTTTTTGTTTTGGCTTCTTGTTAAAAAGATTACCAAGAAAATTCTTGATCATTTGTACCATATAAAATTATTTAGTACCCTGAGATACTAAAAGTGCAAACAAAGTTACTTTTAAGTAAAATAGTTTAGACGTTGTAGGCAATAGCAGGTCCGCCCGCAACAACAGCTACACCAGTAAACGGACCATAGATGATTCCAGCAGCTAAAGACGTACCTGTTAATGCACCAACTGTTGAGCCAGTTGCTGTTAACCCATTAAATGTTGTAGCTGCTAGAAGATGCAGCGCACTAAACGTTCCATATGCTGAAGTACCTGCTGCAAGAGAGGTAAACCCACCTTGTCCGAGAATAAAATCACTCGAATTTACAACGTATTGGAGTTGTGCAAACTTAGGATAGATTACATTTGCAGTTAGAGCTGGAGGTGGATTTGATGGAGACCAGTTTTGACCTGAAAGGGGGTTACTGCCAAGCTTTTTATCCGATGGAAGGTATGCTTGAGTATTGTCTGGCCAATCTGTAACTACAGTTGATGTAATTGACGGAAAACGTGTATCGCCAAGAAGTTCTATATAAATTGCCTGCTCTGCCTGTGAGCGATTCACAGTAAAGGATGGATTATATGAGGCGTTACTTAAAGGAGGTTGCGGATCTGCCATAATAGATACAATTATTTAATAAAGCAACATTCAAATATTAACAATTGTTTTTTGCTTTTTTGAGTATAATATATTGTATATGGCTGATAAATTTATTGTATTCCACATTGACGGAGGCGCTGGTAAAAATGTACTCGCAACAGCTGTTTGCCGCTCTATTAATGCAGCCTATCCAGAGCATAAGCTTGTAGTTGTTACAGCGTACCCAGAAGTATTTCTACATAATCCATGTGTTTATAGAGTATACAAATTCGGTAACCTTCCGTATTTTTACGATGATTATGTCAAGAATAAGGATTCAAAGATCTTACGATTGGAGCCGTATCATACTGAAGACTTTTTATATCGTAGAAAGCATTTAAGTGAGATCTGGTGTGATTTATTTGAGATTAAAACAACGGGACCGCAACCTGAGATTTTCTTGACGCAGAGAGAGCTTATGTTTATTGAGCGAGCGTTACAGAAGAACGGACCTACTTTGTTAATCCAAACATCTGGCGGGGCTGAGAATCAATCACATCCCTATAGCTGGGCAAGAGATATTCCGCCTACCATTGCGCAAACCGTTGTTAATAACGTCAAAGATAAGTTCAGTAAGGTTTTACACGTCCGTAGAGAGAATCAACCAGCTCTCGAGAATACAACTCACGTAACTGATAATCTCAGAAATCTATTTTGTCACGTTGCCTTAGCTGATAAAATTCTAGGTGTTGATTCATTAGTTCAGCATGTTGCAGCAGCGTTTAAAAAGCCTGCAACAGTATGTTGGATTACAAACGATCCTAAGGTATTTGGCTACGAGTTACATACAAATATAATGGCTCAAGGACATAAGACGTTTAGTCATCAAATAGATCATTATTTGGATCAAGCTGACTGGATCGGCAGTAATTTCTATCAATGTGACTTTAAGGATCTTAATACAATTTTTAGCGTTGATGAAATAACAGAATCAATTTTAGGTTCAAAAGGCGAATTAGTATTTGATTATAATGTAAATGATCATACAATTACACTCTAATGATTTTCTTTAATTCATCTATGCCTCGGTCGATGTCGACCCTTCTACAATGCATTCTTAATCAGAACCCCGCTATATGCGCTACACCTACAGATGGTGTCTTGGAGTATCTGTATGGAGCAAGAGCAAATTTTACAAGTACCCCGGAAGTTAAAGCAATTGATCCTGAGGTTGCTCTTAAGTCTTGGCGGGGCTATTGTTGGGGTGGCTTAGAAGGATATGCAAAGTCTTATACAGATAAAGAGAACATCTGTATTAAAACAAGAGGTGCTACAATTCATTACGATTGGTTTTCTAAGTTTATGCCATACGATATGAAGTGCATTGTAATGGTAAGAAATATGAAGAGTATTGTATCATCAATGGAAAAGCTTTTTCGTGCAAATCAGGAGAAGCATCAAGACATACAAAACCATTCACAAATGTCTGGTACAAGCACGGCAAAGAGGGTAGACTCATGGTTTGCTAATCCTCCTGTTGGATTAGCTCTTGAGCGTTTGCAGCAATGCTTTCTTGAGGGACTTAATAAGAAATTCCTTTATGTAAGAGCTGAAGATCTTACAAGCTATCCTGATAGAGAGATGGGTAAGATCTATAACTATCTTGGACTTGAGCCATATAAGCATGACTTTAATAATGTCGAGCAAACAGTAAGGGAAGATGATACTGTATACGGATTAACACCCAATCTTCACACTATTAGAAAGAGCGTTCAACCGCTTACCCCAGATAGTACAGAGATTTTAGGTAAACAAATTTGTGATTGGATAGACAATACACATCAAGGCTATCAAAGATTGTTCGGGTATATTAAATAATATAT
>Ga0114959_10000643_pt1 | contig 32792 bp, 28 predicted proteins | sample C_130625_EF_Meta_FD_87317 | JGI IMG/M metagenome (GOLD analysis project Ga0114959, IMG submission 87317) | Freshwater microbial communities from Lake Croche, Canada to study carbon cycling - C_130625_EF_MetaG | ecosystem: Environmental > Aquatic > Freshwater > Lake | place: Lake Croche, Canada... | reverse complement strand
TTGCTGACATCGTATTTAAGATATTGTCAATATTATTGTTTAGTTGAGTCACGCTTTGTGTCATTGTATCTTGAAAATTAACTCGTCTTGGTTGAAGACGAGGTGTTTTAGGAGGTTGTAGTTTTATATTAGGATGAGGAGAAGGAGGATGAGGTGTATTAGGAGTATGAGAATGTTTAGGATTAAATGTAGGAGTAGGCGAGGAAGTTGGAGTAGAAGTTGAAGTAGAAGTTGGTTGTATAGGAGAGTCTGAATGAATGGTTACTGTTTTTTGGCGTTGTTGTAGTTCTTTTATAGTTTGATTTTGACGAGTTATTATTTTGATTAAGTTATCTATTTTAGTATTTACGTTATCAATTTGTTCTTCTGTATATGAACGAAGTTCTTCAGTTTCATCTTTGGCTGCTTTTGTCTTATTATTTATATACATAAATAAAACAGAAATAAGTACAACATCAGTAGCAATATGTATTAAGTTTTGTTTACTTAACATTTTTTTTATTTACAAATTATTTCTTTAACTCTTGATAAATTGAGGAGGATATTTTGAAAGTTGGTCCATCTTTATCCATAAATATATTTTTACAATCTGTAATATTTTTTGGTAAATTTTCAACAGGACCTCCGTAATCATCCAATAACTCATAACAGAATAATGGTCGTTCTTTAATTCTTGGCATTGGTTTTCCATACATCATCAAATACATTTTTGAAAGTAAAGAATACGATACTGAAAATCTACTATCGCCACATAATACTCTCATTTTTGCGTGTGCTACTGCGCATTCAAAAGAGCAAACTACACCAACACCTTCAAAGTAGTCTTTTTTAAAACAATTCTCATGCTCTCTGTCTTTTTTTGTGATACAAACAGAAGTTGATGTTTCAATATTGAATTTTTCATCTTCAAAAAACTTGTTCGGTCTTGTGTAAGAACTTATAATCACGCTTGGATGAAATTTTATAGGAACTGTCAGTGTCACTTCTCTCATATATATATGGCAATGAAAACATCGAATATGTTTATCTTCTAAATCTCGTTTATCAAGCATGCTTCCATTCATAGATATATAAAAGTCAATCTTGTCGGTTTCCTTTATGTATGACTTTTGTTCTTTGATATTAAAATCATCATTATTAATATTAGATAAGATATCCTTAATTTTTGTCTTTCTTGTTTTAGGAGAAGAACGTAGAGATGATATTAACATATCTTCGTTCATAATATGTTTCTTTTCCAAGTTGTTTATATTTATGTTTTCAAGAATGAATGTTTCAGTAGCATCATTTTCGGTAGACTTTTTGAAAGACTTTTTGAATAATTGACTCATTGTAGATTAAATTATGATTTATAAAAACAAATAATAATATAAAAAATCATTTTTCTTATATTATTTTAAACGCACTTATGTTGTCGTTTATTAAGTTTCTTACCTATATACCAATAAATACATCATCGAAAAATGTAAAACTTGAAGAGAACAATGAAATCATATCCAACCTTAAGTTTATCGGAAAAATTAAAGCAGGCGAGCAAATAAATATTGATACTCTCAGTATATGTAGTCGCAATTTATTTACAGGATTTTATAGGTCTATATACGGAGAAGGAAGAGATAGGACATTCCACTTCTTTTCTCTTACTATAAAGAGAGCATTTGAGAAAGTTCAAGCATACATTAACTCTCAAAGAATGGCTGACAAAATGCTATGTATTCAAATAATAAATAATTTGTATCTTGCAATATATGGTCTTAACAATTTGAAAGAGACATATAAAGAGGATAGAAGTTTTGTATGTGATTTAGAGACGTTGGTTGAGAATATAGAGTCCAAATTGGAAGAACTAAAAACATTCAAACCAGATTATTTTGAAAATATTAAAGCCAAGAACAATACAGAAGAAGATATATTTTAAAAAAGTTTATAAACTTTTTAATTTAAATCATTAATAGTAGTGATTTAAATAAAATGTCATCAACTGAGATTATTGTGTTAGAGCCTACTGGAAAACAAAAGAAATATTCCTTAAAACCTCACGGAGATCTTGATAAAATTCAAAAAAAATGGAAAAGTCATTTGAAAACTATCGGAGCCTCTTGGTCGGATAATAAGAAGATGTGGCTATTATCAAGAGATAAACTAAGAGACTTTGAGAAAGTTCAAACCATTCTTTCTAAAGATGATGAAAAAAAGGATGAGAAAGCTGAAGATAATGAGGAGAAGAAATCTGAAAAGAAAAGAAATAAACGTAATAAAGAGAATACAGAAGAAGACGATGACGAAGAAGATGACGAAAGTTCTTCCTCTTCTTCCGATGAAGAAGTTATTGAATTTTTAAAAAATAAGATTAGAAATACTATAAGATCTCCTCATGGTAATAAGATATTGGCTGAAGATATTGATAATAGTGATGAAGAAGATGTGATTAGATTATCTCGTCGCATTAGACATATAATGCTTAGAATGTCTCAACTTGATAAACGTGTTTCCGAGTTAGAACAAGAAAATGCCTTTTTATATAAGAGCATAGAACAGTTGAAAAAACATTAATACTTTTCAAATTTATAAAATAAATAAATTATTTTATAAATATTTTTTATAATAACATCAAAAATAAAGAATAACAGTATATTATTTCAAGCGTAATATATACTGTACTTCTTTCTTTGTAAGTATATTTCAGAGAATTCTGAATCAACTGATAACTCGCCCATAATAACATAGCAACGGTACATAAATAATGATAATGATTATTAAGAATAGAATAATATACGCTGTTTGTAGTCATCATAAACTTATAAAATAAATAATAAAAAGTATATGGATTAGTATTGTGAGGACCTTTATAAGGCTGAGAATAAAATAAATTTGTGAGAAAATATCCTACTCCATACCATATAAAGTTTTCTATTGCCAAGTTCAATATCTTTTTAAAATGATATAAGAATGATATCGTATTTATAATACAGCATTTATTAATAATATCTAAATTTTCAGTATTATGAAAATGAGATATTTTATCAAATTTTTTTTTATATATTATTTCATCCTTCTCACAATTATTAATATTATGAGGTTCAAATGATGCTAAATTTTTCAAACTGTAATCGATGCCACATACTAATACAGGCATATCAAATTTCTTTGCAATATTATAATATCCTGACTTCCAAGCGTTTGAACCAATAGACCCAGAAGGTGAAATCAAAATCTTAAAATTCTCAACATCTTTAAAATCGTCATATAATCTGTTTATAAAACTGTGCTTCTTATTAATAGTATGGTCTTTATTAATTTTAAATATCTTGTCTCTTAGGCTATAAACAATAGACATAAACTTTCCATTACCCATTTCTAAATAATATCTGACACTCTCATTAGGACAAGCAATTATACTTGGCATCAGACTTGGAAAAATAACAAATTGTTCAGTCATAATTGTGTATATATCTTTCAGACCATAAGCATAATAATAGAGAGAAAATATAAAGAAATCCATATAACTGCTATGAGGATATATCATTACTGCCTTTTTAGTATTTTCAATATACTCCAACTCACTCGGCTTGATAATATTCCATCCGCAACTCACAAGTATAACCTTCGATACTACACTCGCAATACTACGAAAAATTTTTCCGAGCATTTTATTAAAATATACTGCGCTTTGTTTTAAATCTATTTATTTTAATTGGGCTACACTCTTCTCCTTCCAAAATTATAAAATCATAATCTGTTACAAGCTCATATTTCACTATTTTTCCATTTCTCCACCACTCTCTCTCAAAATAATTATCATCAAAATTATAATACTCTTTATTTGGCTGGTTAATATCATAATATAATTTACCTTCTCTATGCCAAATCAATTGATAATGATTTCTATCATAGTATATTACAGAAGGACCATCTATTCTATGAGTTTCACCTTTATTATTAACCCACTGTAAAAAACAAGAGTCGTCGTCAAATACTTCGATTATATCAGGATTTCTTAAAATTTGTGCTTTAAAATATTTAGTTAGTGTCTTTTCCAACTTTTTAAAAACCATTGTCTGTCATAAATAAAAATATCAAATCTTTATTTATAATTGTAAATATAATTGATACAAATTCTTCTCCGTCTCCTCTTCTAAAATCAAATCAAACAGTTCCTTGAATGCATAATTCTTATCATACTCAACTTTATCAACATTTTTCAATATCGTCTTTACCTCCTGCTTAAATATTACCTTATATTTTGACATTAACTTTTTAACCATCTCCTTCTTCTTAACTGCCTTAAATTCACTTATATTTCCACTAACAACTACCTTCAATATAAACATATCATTTCGATACAAACTTGGAACTATATCTCCTATCTTTGTCATATTCTCTAAATCTGTTGTAGAACAATTTATAATCTTCCTTCTTGGAACACCTATATCCAACTTTTTAATTACTACATCATTATTTATAAATGCTATCTTCTCATCATCTATATCTACGTCATCATTTACGTATATCTTCATCAAATACTTTTTTATATTCTCTGAGAATGAATGCTGCATACTTGCTCCTGTGTAAAACAAATTATCATTCACCTTCTGCATATCATGAACGTGAAATGATACGAGCGTAGGATAATTATCACACCACTCTTCTATATTCTCAGCAACTATTGCGCCCATTTTTACTCCGTTCAAAGTCTGATGGCCAAACACTACATCTGTTTGTTTCCAATCATCATCAGTAATAGTATCAAGTGCTTGGACAAACATACCATCAGGAACAAATGGACATAAAGTTATTTTTTCATCATCTTGAGAATAAATAATTGGTTTATCTACTACGGTAATGTCATACATTTTATTATTCCACTCCTTAATAACATTTAGCCAGTGATTTGAAGTTAAGAATTGTGAAGGATTAATCATATCGTGATTTCCAACCAAGACAAAGGTCTTGGTATGAGATGATAATACTTTTAAATATTCTATAGCCTTGTTTAGACATTGTGTATGAAGTCTCTCGTGAGTGTCAAGAAGATCTCCTCCAGATACTATAACATCATAGTTCTCAAAGTCAAGATGTTTTTGAAGTTTAGAAATGAAAATATCAACTTGAGCGATATTATCAAGTTTAAAATGTTGGTCTCCAATAGCAAGAATTTTCATTTTATAATATAAATGTATATTATAATTTGTTTTAAAATAAGTTTTAGCAAATCATTTTAGAATTAAAAAAGATTTATTACCATTTACAGTATAAGCCCAATTGTAATAAGCATCTTTCTTCAAAATCATTATAGTACCCTTCTTAACGTTCTGTTTAAACGTGAGAGGAAATTTCTTACAATAATAATAACACTCTTGGCCAAATATCTCTGCATCATCCAAAAAAATAAAGATAATATCCTTGTTCATAGTATCATTAGAACACGAGATGTTAATAGTATCAACTTTGCTAAATGTTCCTGACTTCTTTGGACTTAACTCTACTCCTTTTGATGTCAAATCATTGTATAAACTTGAATTCAAACAACTCAAATATTTTGGAGGTATATCGCCCCATTCTTCATAATTATTTGTAAATGAAAATTTAACATCCTTAGTGTCAGACTCTGGTAATAAATTAGAAAGAAGTAATGTCAGTGTATAACAAGTATCCTCTGGTATTATGGAGTTCAACTGATAAAGTCCATAAGGATTATCAGGAACTATAATAGGAATATCAACAAATTTGAAAGATATTTGTCTGTTCAACTTTAACATATTATCTATAAACAAATCTTGAAGTCTTATAATTATAAACTGAGATATCAACAATTCTCTATCTGCTTCATCAGTAACTTCAGTCATATAGGACGATATAAACGGGTAATAATAATCAATCTCTACTAAAGAAGATGGAAGAAAATACGCTACTTGGTCTATGTGAGTTCTCTTAATGTTATACTCGCACAGTTGTCTAAGTTTTTCTTTAACCCCTCTTGGGTATTTTAAATGGTCATATGTTCTCATTTTTTATATATTATTATAAAAATGATATTAATAATTAAATAATAATTAAATAAAATATTTGAATTTAAGGATGAATAAAAATATTTACATTTATCTTGTGATGAAATCTTCCACCTTATGCAAATGCCACATCTTCTATCCAAGCAAACAATCAATCACTATTACAAATAATGGCGAGACAAAAGGAGATACTGCATCAAAGACTCTGTTGGATACTCTTGATTATATCATAAGATTGAAAATAAATTTACCAATCATACTTGTTACTGATCAAGTTATAATAACAAATGCTGTGAATGAAAGAAAAATGAATGACAACAAATTCTGGTCACCTGTTATCAATAAAATAAATAACTTCAACTTGGATATAATCTCATATACATCCGATTAAATATTAGATTTTTTATATTATAATATTTTTTATTATAATATAAGATGGAACTTAAATATTATCTGCTTATGCTGGCGGTAGGATTCTTTTTGCTCTATATCTTTCGAGCATTTGTAAATAAGAGTTTGAAAGAATACGAACCATGGACTGTAAGTTCTATTATTGAAAAGATAGGAGAGGAAAAAGATACAAAACCATCGAAAAGGATAATGTGTAAATACGAAACAAAATGTCGTCGTATCTTTGAAAATATATTCAAAACAGACTTCCCAAAAGTCAGACCATCCTTTATGATAAATGATAAAACAGGCAAACGTCTTGAACTTGACGGATATAACGAAAAACTAAAACTCGCGTTTGAATACCAAGGCCAACAGCACTATAACTTCTCTCCATACTTTCATAAATCTCAAGAAGATTTTGCAAAACAAACCTACAGAGATAAAAGAAAGAAAGAACTATGCAAACAGCACGATATAACACTTATTGAAATACCTTATAATATAGAATATAATGATTTGGAAGATTATATTCGTATGAAACTATACGATGAAGGGTTTTATGCTTGATTTATCATAATCACAGTATTAAAGTATCTCAATGCTTGTTCTAATTGTGCCTGGTCTTTGTAATTAAAACATCTCTTCTTATTACAAACTACCAAGACCTTAATTGGAAAAGTAAAAGACTTATACTCTAAATAATCATCTTCCTCTTCTCGTTTAACTTTATGAATCTTATCATATACCGAAATAATAGAACTATCGTGATTTTCATATGGCAAATCAACTTCTCCAGCAATATTCAAATCTTCATCCTTGTCATCTTTATCCAACTGTCTTGCTTGAAATGACAACCAAGGAATATCAGACAATTTGCGTCGGTTGAAGAGAGGAAACGGGTCATTTAAAACAATCGCGACGAGATAACGAGGGGCAGAAGCGACAAGATATGAACTAACCTTTACTTTGTAAATACTTAACATACCATTTTCCTTTACTTTGGTCATAACAGGATTATTGTAATATTTTGCTATATCAGAACGAAAAGCATCTATACTCATTTTATAAAAATAATAAAATATATTTAAATTTTATTATTTATTTTAATTCAATAGCTTGTCGGAAAGATAGACTGGAATATTTGTTTCTCCACAAGAATTAGCGACGCAATTACAAGGTGTTGCTCCCAAATTGTAAAATACCTCGTCAGGACCTAAATGTATATTACCTGACTTATTCGTCATTGCAGATTCCAAAGGAAACATAGAGTATCGATTAGTAATCTGATAATCTCTCTTCATTCTTGGAAAAATATTAGTCTGATACATCTCTCCAAGGGTGTGAAGTTCATACAATTGCGTCTCTCTCGATGGGTCAGTACAACCTCTACTTGCTTGCTCTTGTAGTGTAGAATAATTACTATAATTTGGAAGAGGTGATGCTTTCATATAATTAATAAAACTCATTTATTTTTTATATATATCAATACATAAAAAATAAAAAATTATTTTTTAAGAATAACATGCCCATTTTCAAAATATACTTCCAAATCATCAAATATTACAGCAGGACCATCTTCACGATGAACCTTTCCATTTTTATACCACACTTTTAATCCATCTGTCTTACTCATTGCTGGGCCATCTTCTCTATGCATCTTACCATTCAACCACCACTCTTCATGACCATCTTTACATATCAAAGCGGGTCCATCTTCGCGATGACGCTTACCATCTTTATACCATATACAGGTTCCATTATTGAGAATTATGGCAGGATTACCATTTCGATGAAGTTTATTATTTTTATACCATCTTTTATTTCCATTACTAACTCTCATACCATCCTTAACCACATCTTTATTATTATTGAGAAGATGATAAAGTTGAAATAAGGAAATGCTCGTCATCATTACAAAATGATGACGAATAAATATTTAAACTTTATAAGACAATAACTTTTCCTTCATTTCAGGACTAACTTCAGATTGAATTATTTTAGGCTTTCTAGAAAATAAATTTATAATGGATTCAAAAATATTTTTAAAAATACTTTTACTATTACTATTTTCTTGATAATTTATATCGATAATATAATCCTCATAAGTTGATGGTAGTATAGAATTTGACCTATGTATCCTTCCTTTCATTTATCTTCATAAAAGTGATATTTTAAATAATAAAATTTAAAATCTAATCATATAAATAAAAAAATATGAACTCTACCTTCTTCACATCTAAGTTTGATTCCAATGAACTCACAAATAAATGCAAAGTTCTACTTGAAAATACAGCAGTCGTTGGTTTCTCTCTATCTACATACTCTATACAAGAACTGAAAAAAGTCTTATCACAACTTGACTATAAGTTTGACGTTATAGTAATGTATCCAAGTGGAAAAGAATATTCAGTGCTTGATATCAACTCCATAGATAATCCTCAAAAAGACAACCATCTATATATTTTAAATACTAACCATTTCATTGAATAATTTTAATTAATTTTTTTTTATCTTTACTATATATTGTCTATAATCTTCTTTTATTGGTTGAAAATTATTCACATCTATTTAGCTATTATGCCTACCATTTTGTTTTTCAACGCAATTATTATCTGATTATAGACCTCTATACTAATCGAAGTGGCGCAGAGGAAGCGCGTTAGGCTCATAACCTAAAGGTCCAAAGATCGAAACTTTGCCTCGATAAAAAATTTTATTTATAAGTTAATTTTATAAATAAAATGGATTTGATAGTTCTCTGTAGTTTTTGATGTGGATTGTTATAAAAAAATTTTATTAATTTTTTTATCTTTACAAATATATAGAAGTCCTCGTGGCCAAATTGGATAAGGCGCTAGCCTACGAAGTTAGAGATTGTGGGGTCAAGTCCCGCCGAGGATATTTTAATAAATATTTTTATTATTTATAAAAATATTTAATTTATTAAAAACGATAATTTTTTAATTTTTTCTAAAATATCTAAATGTATATCTTGTCGGCCCTGAAACTTCATATGATTTACCTTTATTTTCTATCACCTCAAACCCTACACCCGTTATTAAACTAACCCATTCATCTATACTCTGATAATTATAACCATCCTTATACTCGCATAACTGTATGCCATTCATCTTATTCTTAACATCCACAACAGATTCGAGCATATTATGCTCTATATCTATCAAAAAACGTGTATCAACACTATTACAATCATGTTCTCTAATAATTAAAATACCACCTTTCTTCAAACATCTATAAAAATCTTCTATCATTTCATATAATTGTCCTGAACTTATATGATGTAAAACTTGAAAACACGTTATCACATCCAACCTATCATCTTCAAAAGATAATTTATCCTTTGGCTTAATCGTCTTGTAAGTTATATTCTTATAATTTCTCTCTATAATATTACCCTGCCAAGTCTCTATATCAATTGACACTGCATCATTTTTATTTAACTTTAGCATATCAGCAATATAACTCAATATCGCTCCATTGCTACCACCATAATCAAGTATCTTTCTAACTTTAATACTTTCCAATATACTTGAGACGTCCCGCCATCTTGCTTTTGCTCTTATCGTATCCACCTTATATCTGTCCAAAGACTCGTAATTATCCTTGACATATTTTCTCAAATTGCTATAAAATACTAAATCATTACTGTAAGTGGATAATTCCTTCTTCAAGAAAGTTGGCAAATTTCTCTTAGCTACCGAGTTCAAATTATTAGACATTATTTTAGTTAATAACTGGGTAATATCTGGAGTATCTTTAACAAACATAACTTGACAAAAACAAGGAGGTGGCAAATATGACTTTGAAACTGTCCTATAACTCTTTCTAAATTTTAAAATACTATCTTGCAAAGTAGCCAAAACCTCTCTGTTTTTAATAGAATAGTTTAATACTGGAGATAACAACAATTCAACATTTTTATCAATATACTCCAAATTATTATCAGCCAGTATATCATTCAAACGATAATACAAAGATTTAGATAAATTATGATATATATTCTTTGGAATATTTACTTTAGAAAGCAAAACTATAGTTATCAAATTCTTGTAAAAGTCAAAAGACATATTTCTTATACAAAAATAAGAAAACATAGCAGATACAGTTCTATCATCTATAATATTTCTTAGAAAAGATATCTCATTATAAACCGGACTAAACTTACCAACAATCTCTTGAGAAAAATTATCAACATCTTGATAAGGACATTCATTTACACTTACATTTAACTGGTCCTTTATCTTATCAAGTTGCCCCAAAAATACCATAAAGAAATCCTCATCGTTCTTCAAACTCACGCCAATATATTTTTTAAAGTTAGTTCTATCCATAAAAGTATAATTACAAACAAGAGGATAAACACAACTGCCCCAATAATATGGAAACACTCTAATATCTAACTCAGACTCAATTGTATAATTATTACCACATATAGTAAAAGTATGCTTCTTTGTTTTTCCTCGCTTGACGAATATAGTCTTATCCAAACTTGAAAAAGTTATGAATAAGCCCTTCTCGTAGCAACTTAACAATAATAAAAGTAATAAAAAGGATAATTGAGTCTTCTCTCCTTTCTCAAAATTAAAAGAACTGATAGGTTCAAAATCACTAACTCTCTCCACTTCACAGACACTTATGCTCTTGTCAAAATTAAGAACATTCAAATAATCTGGAAAATTCTTTGAAAATGATACAAAGTTAATTAGAATATCATATGGCAATACAAACTTGGAAATATTCAAACCAGTTTGTTTAGAAAATATATGGTAATTATCCTTCTCTTCTATAGAATATTCCTTAACCTTGTGATAAAGAATAGGCTGAAGCAGTTGTATAAACTTGTTGGTTTTATACAATGCATCTGTATTATAGTCATACATGATTATATTTTCAAATTGAGGAAGCACTGAAATTATATTACGCGTAGCAAGCCTCAAATCATCATTAGATAACTTTGAAAATAGTAGTTCTAATACTCTTAATAAATAATCTGCAGAATCAATTTTTTCAAAAGTTGAATATAAGTCATTAGACCTTATAATCATTTTATGTACTGAATCCAAATTACTCGTATAATCTTTATATGTATCTACACTCATTATCTCAAGTGGTTTCTTCATCAACTCTAATATCTCCTCATTAGTGCAAGAATCTTTTATAAATTCCTCCTTCAGTCTATTCAATAAACTTTCCAAAGTTGCATAAACAATTTGTATATTATTCTTAATAGCAATGTTCATAAGTTGAGCACCAATTGTTATTTCATCTATGGAGCACTTTGATATTATCTTGTCTTTATTGACAAACATATCCAAAAATGTGTTCAAGTTATCTTCACTTTGATTTGGAAATATAACTACCAAATATTGTGTCAAATCATCTATACTAATGTCATATATATCTATCAAATATTGAAGAATATTATAGCCTTTTATATTACTTATCACATCTAAATCATCACTTTGGAAGAATGAAACAATCTTATTAATCTCATTTTTTAATGCTCTTGAAGCCGTTTCACTTTCAACTATACGAGAATACTTAGTCCTATCTTTGAGATTATCATAGATATACTCGGCAGCATCATTAAAATCTCCTGTCATAAAAGATGCATCGTCCATTAACAAGTCTATGACATCATTTAATATAAAAAAGTAAAATAACATTGAACTCAACTTTTTATAAATATATTCAAGTTGTTCCATATCTGAAGATAAAGGCTCTGTTAATAATGGACTTATAAATCCAACAAACTTTTCAAAAGTACTTAGATTTGTACTATATCTTTCATCCGTCTCATATATTATATACTTGAAAAGCAATTCTAAAGCCTCTATAAACCTATCATCTACTTCTTCTCCTGACAATGTATTTAATAAAATCTCTTCAATAAAATCATAATTTTTCAAAAGCTCATCTTTATCACAATCTTTATAATCTTCAAAACTAAAAAGCCAGTTTATAAAATCTTTTTTATTTACATCGTCGATATTTGTATTAGATGTTAAGCAGTATCTGAAAAGTTTAGAAAGTAAATTAACAATATTATATCCTTTACATTCAGTAATTTTAATCTTACTTGCCTTCTTCTTTTCTCCAATATCTTTGTATAATTCCTTATATTTTTCTAAAGCTAATCTTCTATTCTCTTTATCATCTTGTTTAATTTCCTCTTTCTCTTCTTCTTTTTGTTTTATTAACTTGTCCATATATTCTTTAACAAACTTACGAACAACATCTTTTATCTCCTTTCTGGTTAAACTTACTTCTAAATTATTTTCAATTAACAATAAAATTTTACTGAGTTTAGTATCTTCTGTAATCTTATTACCTAAAATTTTTTTTGTTAAAAATGCTATAATCTTTTCTTCATCACTTTCTTCTTTTTCCTTATTTCTTTTAATCTTTCGTTCATCTGAAAGATTGTCTGACATTTTATTATTTAATATTATAAAATATTTTTAAAATTAACTTATAAATATTTTATTAAAGTATTTGTAAATATTCAGTTCAATTATAAATCATTTAGTTAGTCAATAATATACTCTATATGACCTCAATAAATTTTATAATAATTATTTATTATAAAATTAGTTAAGTATATTTACATCTGGTGAAAACAAACTTTTTATTTCTTGATTAATCTTCTCTTTCAATCCTCTCAATTTAATATGGTCTTTCATAAAATTTTCAATTCCAAAAGCGACTTTCATCATCTCATCAAGCGGTTTCATAATCTGATGTTCCAAATAGTACATATAATCAATTCTAAGCACATCTCTATGTTCCTTGAAATAGTTCATTTCTTCAATAATATCCTCCTGTAATTTGTCTTTCTTATAAATTTTAACATATAGAAATTCCAACCTGGTATTTACTGGAACTGGTATTCCTCGTGTTTCCAATTTTTTTGCAAGAGCCGCATGTGGAGGAACACGTGTTCCTTTATATTCTGCTCTGTTCAATCCTTTAGTAATAACGAAATCTTTATAACCATAGTTCATTTGAAAACACATATTAATATAATTTATTAAATCATCTATAAATTTTATAGTAATATTATTTTTCATTACTTCTAAAGTATCCTTGCTTTTCATATTCTGAACTTCTTGCGTATTTTCCAATAATATTCTTATAGCATTTTCATAAATATCTTTTAATAATTTACAGTTATCTCTTCTCTGTAAAACAACGCCTTTTTTCGATATTCGTTTTTCCAATACACCATTCATATCACACGCTTGAGAAACATAGCGTTTCTTAGATAATATAAAATAACTTGCGTTAATTTTACCTTCAAACTCCAATTTCATAGGACTTGGAAATATAGTCTTTACTTTATCAACCACATTTTCAGCAAACGAAAATATTTCTTTATGCGTCTTACCTTCAAGATCTTGAAATTTAACAAAGCATGAATCAGTATCTCCATAAACAACTACTGCCCCTGGCCAGTTATCTTTTATAAAATTAACTGCCTTTTGAATAGATGTTCTTCCAATATACGTGACCGTCATAGCACCGTGTTTTAAAGGTAGAAATCCGCGAGATACACCCATAGCACCATACATACTATTGGCATTTACTTTGTAAGACAACTGTCTTTTATCAAGCACAACTCTCAATGTTTCAAGCTCGGTTAATCTATCTTTCATCTTTTCTTTTGATTCATAACTTGTAATAAACTTCTTATCATCTTCTGTTAAGTCTTTATCTTCATATAGTTTTTGTAGTGCTTTATATTCTCCATTATATCTTTCCAATTCTTTCCTAACATTTTTTCTTGCTGAGATAAGAGTGTGTAAAATGGTAGGAATAACTCCTTTAGAGGATGTATCAGATTTCATATATCTATACTTGAATTTTGCGCAAATCTTATTCTCATCTTGTCTTTGTATAGCACTTTCCTTTTTATGAATTTTACGGTTAGGATCATGCGAGCAATTGACGTGTTCTTGCCATTCAAATACATGACAAGCGCTGTCTGGAATATCTGTGTCATCATCATTGAGACATCTTGTATAGTCAATGTTGTAAGCCATAATAATACTTGGATACAGACTTGCAAAGTCGAAAGGAAGGACATTTGTATATATACCGGCAATAGGATTTAACACAGTGGCTCCAGTATATTTCTCAGTTTTACATTCATTCTTGACATTCATTGCTATGTTGTTGTGATAGCAATAGGAGAATACTTGAGAGAACATTTTGATTTGTTGTCCTTTTGCGTATAAGTAGAACATTGGCACTTCATTTGTGTTTGCGGACTCAGTTATATCATACCAGGTGTATAGATTTTGGAATAATAGATATACTACATAACTATCTTGAACGCAGTATTTTCCAACTAAAGCCATACTGTTTCCATCTCCTTTCAAATAACAGTTAAATATATCTGTATATTTTAAAGGATCTTTACCAGTTTTCAAGAATTCTTCACATACTGTTTCAAGTTTATAATTTGAAAGTCTATAACTTTTACGAATATATGGAAGCATATCAAATACAAGTCTTCCGTCTGCTTGAACATAACTTATTTTAGTTGTTCCAAATGCTGAACTTTCCCATTCTAAGCCACCTTTCTTACACACTCTTCCTACAATACAGCCTTGTTTCATAAATGCCTCATAGCATTTACATATTTCTGCTCTTTTCATCATATAGTCAAAGTCAAAGCCATATATATTATATCCGATTAATACATCTGGGTCTTTATCTACAACAAATTTTGCATATTCTTTTAGAAGGATACGTTCAGATTGGCATTTAATTACTTCAACACCTTCAACATCATTACAGTCTTTTAATGTAAATAGATACTTTTCAACATTACCACTACGAGTTCTGAGAGTACAGCCAATTTGAAATACGCAATCTTGTGGAAGTGATGCGTCAGGCATACATACAATTCTTGAAGAAAATGTTTCAATATCAAAGGAAAGAATAGAAGGATATATTTTAGGAAGTTTAGAACATTTTTCAAAAGGAAGTGATGATATTCTTAGATGATCTACTATATATTCTATTTGCTTTGTGCTTTCTCTTTCATCGTCTGCAACACGAGAGGTGTTTGTTATATATACCCAACCAACTGGAGGTATTTTTTTAGTTCCCATTAGTTGAATGGAAGGAACAAGAGATTTTTCTGCTCCGTATATTTTTACAATAACTTTTCCAAAAGTGCTACAAGAAATACCTTTACGGACATAGGATATGAACTGGTTCATTTTGGAACTACATGTGAATGATATTTTCAAGTATGGAAATGTTTTATCTTCATATTTTGAAGTATCAGGGTTTAAGGTGAATTTAGAGTCGTATAGTCTCTTTTTCATTTCAAATTTGATTTCAGTTGGTTTGCATGCTTTGAATTGACTTTGAATAGCATTGTTTAGAACGTTGAGATTGGTTGCATTCCATTTTTGTTGGTTAGGAAGTTCAGGAAGTTCCATATAGCAAAAAGGCGTAAAGTTTTCAATTTTAATCATACAAGTTTTCAAGTCTTTATTTACACCAAATGCTCTTATAATGGATAGATTATTGAAGGTATCTTCTTCGTCATTCCATTCATAGACATAAACTAAATCTTTTGAACCCGTCTTTGTCATTTTAGATAACGTTTATAACATAAATAATTATTTAAAATCATTTTATTTAGTTATTTATAAAAATAAAATGAATGAGTATTTTATTGATGAGAAGGACGTAAGTGGTGTCATTTTAAAACCAATGTGTCTTAAAAAATATTATAATACTGCTGTCGATGTTTCCGGCAAGATTATACAAAAGTTCTTTAAGATAGATAATAATAATCTTCGTATTAGTTCTCAAACAGTTGATGAGTCATCTTATCCAGATGAGTGTTTCCATATTACTAAAATTATTAAGATATTATTTCCAAAGGCTAAGGTGATAACAGATGCTACTGCTGGTGTAGGTTGTAATACTATAAATTTTTGCAAGTATTTTAAGAAGGTTAATGCAGTGGAGGTTGATCCAAATGAGTTTCAAAGATTAAAAGGAAATGTAGAAGCACACAAAATAAAGAGTAAGAAACTCGATTTGTATAATGACTCGTATATTAATATATTAGAGAAAAAACTTGAACAAGATGTTGTTTTTATACATCCACCATATGGAGGAGATAAACATAAATGTTTTGACAAGTTATATTTGTGTCTTGGAAAAGTATATGTTCATCATATTATAAATTATATATTGAAGAATACCTTGGCTAAGATGGTGGTATTAAAAGCTCCTACAAATGCCTACTTGCCTAATTTGGAATATGCCAGCACGAGAGTTCAAGTTTATAGAGAAGATAAGCATGTGCATACTATATGGATATTTACAAAGATTAAAGTATCATTCTCTTCTATAGATACTACAATAAAACTTAAAAAAAAATAAAAAAATCTTTACAATATTTATATAAATATTGTAAAAAAATGGCATCATTTAGAATTAATAATGGAGGAAATGCTGTAAGAGTTTTATCTCCGCTTCCATACGGTAATAATTATATAGGAAGCGTTGATATATCAGGAGGTGTTAGTATAGGTACATATAATGCAGTAGAATATCAAAATACAAATACTACTATCGGTAAAGTAATGTTGGCAGATAGTGGAAATTTAGATGCATTTGGAAGATTAAGAGTATCTGAACCACTCACATTATATGAAGGATCATTAATTGAAGATAGTCAGCCAGCAATATTTGATATTTCTCAGTATAATGGTGCAATAGCTACATATAATGTAAATGAGTCTACTATGAAATTCGATGTATCTCGTGCTGGTCAGTTTGTAAAAAGACAAAGTCATTATTTTGCTCATTATCAGCCTGGTAAGAGTTTATTAATAGAAGCAAGTTTTTGGTTTGGAACAAATATTCCTTCAGGTGCTTATAAAAGAGTAGGATTCTTTGATGACGGAGAAGGTATATATTTCGAACAAACTTCTTCATATTTATCTTGGAATATGAGGTCTCAAAGTCAGGGCACTACTTTAACAGTAAGTCAAGATAATTGGAATGTCGATACTCTTAAAGGAACAGGTCCATCTGGGTATACTTTAGATATATCAAGCACAAATCTTATGGTTATTGATGCAGAATGGTTAGGAGTAGGTAGAGTAAGAGTTGGATTTATAATGAATGGTAGAGTAATCTATTGTCATAATTTTTTGATACCAGGGTTAAGTGTTCCGTATATAAAATCTCCATATTTACCAGCAAGATACGAAATAGGAACTTCAACAAATCAGGCAGCTACTGTAAGTATGAAGCAAATATGCTGTACAATAATGTCAGAAGGTGGCTTCACTCCTCTTGGAAGTTTAAGAAGTTATGTAATTGATGTTCCAGTATCTATAAGCAACACTTCTTATACTCCTGTATTATCTTTGAGACTTAATCCAGCATTTGCTAAAGGGTTACTTATTCCTGATTCTTATTCTGTTATTTCTACAAATAATAATATAGTGTATGTTAAAATGTACACAAGGACAACATTAACAGGTGCAAATTTTCAAAATGTGACGTCATATTCACAGATAGATACAAGTGCTACAAGTTTTAGTGGAGGATATTTTAGTGATAGTGAAATACTTTCAAATATTTCTAGAATTACATTTCAACAGCTTCCTCCTTCAGTTATAGGTTTACAAAGCGATATAAACGGTGTGCCTGATATTTTGACAATAGCTTGTAAAGGTTCGGCAAGTAGTCAAAATGTAGCTGTATCGATAATGTGGAGAGAAGTATTGTAGTTTAACATTTTATTTCTAAACAATTATAATTATTGAGAGTGATATTATATAACCTTTTACTATGTTCAAAATCTAATGTATTAAATTCATCTAACAATGGAGAGGTTGGGTAACAGTATTTCATATTGATTCTATTATTCCTACATATCATTTTGTTTATATCATCATCAAAATTATTCGAAACAATCTTAATTATCCTTTTCAAATATTCCATAAATGATGTGACATTATTTATCTTTTCTAATTGGTTATGAGCATTTATAATCAAAATATTACATATATCATCATCAGGATATATTATCTCATTTAACATGACTCCTCCATCAGCATATAATGTATTATTTATCATTACTGGTGGAAAGATTAAAGGTATGGCTGACGATGCCATTAGAACTTTTATTTTATCTTCAAGGTTAAGATGATGAAAAGAAAATTGTTGAAATGTTCCTTCATTTACGTTGGTTGAGCCTATATATACTTTCTTTTTTATATTGTTTGATTTATCAAGTGATGTGAGTAAGTTTGTTATTAAATTTTTCAAAGGTGTTGAATCTAATATAGAATATTCTTCAAAAGTATCTTTCCAATCGACTTTATATATATCAGAGTTATGTAAATTGAAATATAATGATTTCATTTTATCGAGTCCTTCTTGTATATCATCAAAATACCCCAAGTATGACGCAGTTAATGCGCCGGTAGATACGCCAGTGATTGTATCAAAAGTAGGTAGTTTTTCTTTTGAGTTTAGGTCATTCAGAATTGCTATTTGGTTTATTCCAAAGGAACCACCGGAAGATAGAGATAACGTATTACATATACCTTCAATAGGTATCATAAATATAGAAAATATACTGATTAATAAAAATTTATTCCACATTTTTATTAATTAGATAAGATAATTTATTTCTCACGCTTACCTCCAACGTCTCTAAAATGAGATTTAACATATATGCCATCCTTTCTTGTAAAGGAACTTACAAACTTTGAATGTCTCTTCAATGAACTCTTCTTCTTTTTAGGAGACCTCTTTGGTGATTTTTTAATAGATTTCTTCTTAGATCCAGTCATTTTATAATAATATAAATATTATTATAAAGATATTTTTTTTTCTCACAAGGAAATAACACTATCGAAACTTCCTTTAATGCTCTGATGCAATGTCGTTAAAACTAACTTGTTATTTGCTCTCAAATACTCGCCAAGATACTCAAAAATGTCCGATGTTAATTCTTGGTCTAATGAACTCAAACTTTCATCCAATATTAGCACGTCGCTATTGCTCAACTCGTTGAAAGATAACAAGAATGCTAAATTAACTCTATCGTATTCGCCGCCAGATAAATTACCCAATTCAGTCTCATTACCTTTATAATACAGACTCAAATCTATAGTAGGTTTTTCTCCGCTTGACTTTGAGTTCTTGAAACAATTCACACTTATTACCATAGGTTCTGAGAACATTGCTTCTAAATTTCTGTTCAATGTTTGGTTCAACGTATCTATAAACTTATATATCAACTTACTTTCACTTACCTCAATAGACTTTAGTAACTTACTAAACATTACAGTATCATTTTGAAGATTATCTTTAATTAACTTGTTCTCGATTACCTGATTTGATAAATTATCTATTTCTTCTCTTTGTTTAAGATAGTTCATTTGTTTCTCTATTTCATTTATGCACTTGACAAGATCAGTATTGTCAAAATAATCTTGTAAGTCTCTCATCTCTCTCCTAATAGAATTGGATTTTATTTCATAATCATTCTTCAAATCTTCTTTCAACAAAACGATATATTCATACTCTTGATGAAGTTCATTAATCTCATCATATAAATTTTGCTTTCTTTCATTTAATTTTAATTTTTTAATCATTTCAGAAGAATTGTAGGTAAGTTTTGCTCTAACTTCGCTCAAATCTTGTTCCATATCTTCTTTAGAGGTGTTATGTTCATAATTCTTGATGTTTGTAATATCTTTCTTTAATTTATCAATCTTTTCATAATGAGACTTTAGCATTGGATGAGATTTATCTCGTATTTGTTGAATATACTCATTTAGTTGTTTCAAACGGTTACGGTTAAATGTCACCTTATTCTTTTGTTCAGTTACTACTTCTATCTTGAATTTAATTTGTGAGAGTTTTGTCTTCAACTCGTTTAAATCTACATCATACTCTTTCTTTATTTGTTGTTTTGTTTCTTCCTTTTCTTTTTTCAATAGTTCAATGCTTTCTGATACTTTCTGATACATCTTCATCTTATTCTTTAATTGTTCCAACTCCTTAGTTGTTGAATTTATCTTATCGTCTATCTCTTCAATAGTTTGATTATTATCAACTTCTATAATTTCATTGAAAGGTTCAAGAGTATGTTCTCTAGAATTATATCTCAATGTTGCATCACAGCAAGGACATTTAATGCTAGTTTTAGACAATTGAATCTGCTTCTTTGTTTCGTGTAATTTTTGAAGATTTTCAGTTGCTTCGGAAAAATATTTTTCAATAATGTCATATTTATCATCTTCAATATACTTTAATCTTTCTTGTATCTTTGTTTCTACCGAGGATATCTTGTTATTAATTGATATCATTTCTAGAATAGTTTCGTATTCATCTTCAAGACTATTTAGTGCAGAATTGAGACCAGATATTTCAAGAACTTCTTTACTAATTCCATCAACTTCTTCTGTTAATGATTCGCTAAGTTTTTTAGAAATGTTCTCAACATTCATTTCCTCTTGTATCATTTCATAATGTATATTAAGACGTTGAATAGAATTAGTTAATACGGCGACTCTATTTTTCAAAGTATCTATATTCTCAATATCATTATAGTCTTTGAGTTCATTGATTGTATTCTCAAAATCATTCTTGAGTTTATTGATGGAAATAAATAAGGAAGATTTTTTAGAAATACTTTCTGCATCTTGATCTAATATTTTTAAGACTGTAGATAACTCATTTGACTTTATATTTAATAATGCCTTGTTATTATTATAAGTTTTAGATATATCTTCCTTTGCGTCTTCACAATCTTGAATAGTTTTGAGTTCAGAATACAATTCAGATGTTGTTAGAGATGGTTTAGATTTGATAATATTCTCAAGAGTGTCTATTTTAGAGCGAATAGAAAATAACTGTTCATCTTTTTCCTTGATGATTTTTTTAATCTTTAGTTTCTTCTCTTCAATGTTAAAGTCAGAGAATAAGATATTCTCAATAAATTGAATCTTTTCCTTTGGAGTTAATGACAAGAATGACATTGTTCCTTTTTGAAAGAGAACGCTCGAGTTGATAAAGTTCTTTCCAAATAAAGTATTAATTACGGATTGTGCTTCATCGTCGTGTAATTCTTTATCTTGATACTCTAACATCAGCGCTTCTGGAGATTTTGTTCGAGTTATCTTAAACTCTGGTATGTTATTTTCATTATGTTTTGTCATGACTACCTTTACTTTCTTGGAACCATATGTGGCAAGTTTTTTTCCAAAACCTGTGATAGCATATACGATTGCTTGAATAATTGTAGTCTTACCTCTTCCTGATACACCGTCAAGTAATATAATACCAGAAGCAGGTATTTCCAAAGAAAATTTATCAAATGTTTTGAAGTTATTGAGTTCAAGATGATAAGACATTTTTGGCTTAAACTTTAAATACATTATAAAATAATTATTATTAAATCAATTTATAGGAAAAATGTTATTTGAAATAGAGTTGGCATTTATTGTTGTTGGATTCTTTACATCATTATACTTTTCAATGAAAAAGACGCACAATTTTGAAGGATTAAAAAATAACTCTTCTTTGAACTTGATAAATAATGATAAGAAGTTTGATGTAGATATACCTTTGTTGATGTCTCAAAATGGGGCATATGTTTTACTAACAGATAAGAATCACGGTTCATTAAGTATTTATAATATGGATGAGATGAATATTGGAAATATGGAGGCTATTTGGAAAAGCAGTTTTCGAGATGATGGTTCAGACAAAGGTCTTTATAAGATAGTTTTACAACCAAATGGAAATATAGTTGTGTTTGATAAGAAGAGAGAAATTGTATGGAGTGTATTTAACAATAATGAAGATTTGATTAATAAAAATGTGAGACTTGTTTTACAAAATACTGGCAAGTTGGAATTATTAGGAGAGAAAAATAATTGTATATGGCGTTCTACTACAAATATTAGACGGTATTATATGTTAAGCGATCCAAACAATGATATAGAAGTGGAACCAATAATGTCTAATAATCGAAGATATGTATTATCCACCTCAATTATGAAGGGTGAGATAAAAGTAGCTGATATTTATGATGGAGTAACTGATGATAATTATATGAAAGTAATTTGGAAGAATGATTATTCATCTTTTAATATAGAGAAGTCTCCTTATAGAATAATTTTTGAAAAAACAGGAATATTATCAGTGTATGATAAGAATAATAATAAAGTATGGAGCACCGTGCATGATAAACCAATTATAAAATTTTCTTGTGATAGTATTTACAAGTTGATATTAAGCGACGAAGGTAAGTTGAGTATATATGATGTTAAAAAGGATACCAAGATTTGGTCGAGTTAAAAAAAATATTTTTTATATTTCAAGTAATATAAAAAATGGGTGCTACAAAGTCGAGATTAGATAACTGTCAGGAACTTGACTTTAATTTTTCTCTTAATAGGTTGTTTGGTTGTGTTAGTAATAATTCTTTAAAAGGCATGGAAGGAGATTCAGCATCTCCAAGTGATGTCATTTTATTTGATATGAATGGAACAAAATATAATGGAAGAGTTCTTGATAAAGTATTTTGCAAGTTATTCATTTCAAATATAAAGGATTTATATAACTCAGCTCTTAGAAATCCTATACTTAGAATAGATATAGAGCCGCATGAAGCGATTCTTTATGAATATTATATATATACTATAAAAATCAAGCAAATATTGGATTATAATATTAATCCTCATTTTGTAAAAGTTATATCTGGTAAATTAAATATAAATCCAAATGATTTAGCAACATATATAAATAATAAGCAACAAGTAATTTTATCGCGTAGTCAAATTCTTAATAATATTAAGAGAAATATAGCTCTTATGTTATATCCATCAAATGTTAATAGACCAGCTATAACAGATAATTCAAATGTCAGTATTAATTTAGACCGAGAGACGTTTGTAAATAACAATCTTAATTCTATTAAATATGGTATAATATTTACAGAAGCACAAAGTGCAGTAAGAGTAAATAATATTGATGATGTGGATATAGGTAATGTGGATATAGGTATTGTGGATATAGGTAAATCAGTAAAATTGGCAGATATACTTTCTGATTTATTAAATAACAATAAACTGGATACTATTTTGATAATTTTGTTTCAGGTTTTGACAGCGTGTTATTCTATGTATTTATTTGGATTTAATCATAATGATTTACATCCTGGAAATGTTTGGATTAGAAAAAAAAATAGAGAAGTAAATGAATATATTATTAATGGCAATTCTTATAAGTTGGATACAGATATAGAAGTTCTTATTTATGATTTTGATAGAGCAGAATGCGTTAATAACCCAAATGATGTTAATAAAAATAAATTTAATTTACAAAAAGTAGTTGAGAATAAAGATGCTATTAAAATTTTTTCATACTTTATTAATTATACTATTAGCAAAATCAGACTTCAAAATATTAGAAATACATTATTGGATTTATATGTAAAAGATACAGTAGAAAAAGATAATTTGAAATTAAATTCTGATTATAGTTATGCCTTTAGAATTGAAGAATATTTGAGTCCATATATGCTAAATCGTCCAGTAATACATAGGATAGATTTTAATAAGTATTATACTATTCCTCAAATGTTGGAAAGAATTAGGAATAATCATAGTGTTATATTCAGTAATTTACCATCTAATAATATTTACGAATGTGATAAGAATAAGATTCAGAATAAATACACATTTTTTATTAATACCGTATTTACTCCTGATACTACTTCTCTTAGGGCTAATATAAATAGACTTCAAAATGAAAATATAATTTTATTTACTGAAAAATCGACATTACAAAATGAAAATAATAGACTTCAAAATGAAAAGATAACGTTAAGCACTCAGTATCAGACAACATTACAAACTACAATAGACAACCACAGAGATTTATTGAGACAGAAAGAACAGGATTTTAATATAGAGAAAGCGAATCTTAATAATAACTGTGAAAATGAAAAGAATAATCTTAAGAATACATTTCAAGAGGAAAAGAAACAATTTAAAACTCAATGTGATAACTATTGCGACGGTGAAAAGCAGAAACTCAAAAACATCTTTGAAGAGGAAAAGAAACAATTTAAAACTCAATGTGATAACTATTGCGACGATGAAAAGCAGAAACTTAAAAATGAATATAAAACTCGATGTGATAATTCTCTAGAAGAAAAGAGGCGCCTATTTGATGGTGAAAGGCAGAAACTCAGAAAAAACTTTGAAGAGGAAAAGAATAAACTTGTAGATAATTATAAAAAACAAATAGAATATTTAAAAAATAAATTAGAAGAAGAGAAATTAGAAGATTACGACGTATTAGAAGAAAGACTTAGCAAAGATAAAAAAATAGACGACTTGAACAATAGAATAAAATATTTAGAAAATAAATTAGAAGAGAAATTAGAAGATTACGAAGAATTGGAGGAAAAAGAAGAAATGAGGAGAAAAAGAAAAAGAACTTAATATGAACTCATTTTGTAAATAATAATATTTACAAAATAAACGGGGGTGAGTTTTTATATGACAACTAAAAGAAATATGAGACTTCTTACCTTTTTTGTTTGATGGATACTTCCATACTATATAATATAGTATTCTTTAAATATTTTTATTTTATTTTAATTTATGGGTCTTACTATTCTTTTCAAAATTTAAACATGCTTTGCTACACATCAACTTTCTACTATCAAAATCACTCAAATATAAATTATTCAAATTCTTACATCTTGACAAAGCAACATATGCCTGACCTTGTTCAAATATTTCTTTACCCAAGTTTATAATTACGTTATCAAGCGTCAGCCCCTGACTCTTATGAATACTAATTGAATATGATAAAATAACTGGAAACTGTATTCTCGTATATACCATATCGCCATACTGCTGTGTAAATAAACACTGGTCTATCGATACAATTGCACCTGTATCAAGTTTTATTACCATTTGAAATACATCTATATTAGAAAATGGAAGGTCAAGTCTCTTCAACTCTAAAAAAATTCCTCTCGCTCCATTTACCAATCCTATCTCAGGATTTATATTCTTTATTATCATAATTCTTGACATAGGTTTTAACTTTAATGTCTTCTGGGCTATAAAATACTTATCAAATTCATCGTCAGTATTAACAGATGTATAATCATCAATATTCTGCATACTCAAATCATCCAAATCATCACATACAATAGCCTTATCTTTACATATAACTATATCTTCAATGCCTTTTAACTGAGATAATCTAAAATCATTATACTTTGACACGTCATTCTTTTTAGAAGATAAAACAATATAATTTTGTATCTGTTCTTTTGTTAAACTCTTATATGCTTCGTGTCTTTCTTTCAATTTTTTAATATCATCTTCTGTATGTGTTGCTGTTCTAATTCTAAGCAACATCTTAGCCCACTCTAAATCATCAAAACGTTTAGGTATGGTAAGTTCTAAATTAATTAACTTTAGTTCTTTCCATACAGAACTTTCAAAAGCGAAAATATCATTTACAGGAGGCAACTGAAGAAAATCTCCAGTAAGTAAAACTCGTATTCCTCCAAATACTTCATCATTATTTTTGAGTTGTTTCAATACATAATTTAATACTTCAAGATATTGACCTCCTAACATAGATACTTCATCAATGATAAGTAGTTCTATATTAACAATACGTCTAAAATCTTTTTTATTCTTTGTTATCTTCCTAACAATCTTATCAGCAACATCTTGAGAAATCTTATTGAAGAATACCTTAGACCAAGAATGTAAAGTCTGCCCGCCTATATTAAAAGCTGATATTCCAGTTGTAGAAGTAAGAGCACATTTAATCTTATTAGTATCGCAATAATCTTTTATCTGTTTTGCTAAAAAACTTTTACCACATCCGCCAACAGCAGAAAGATAAATGTTTTTATTCTTTTCAAAAAGAATTGTAGTAATGATTTTAAGATTATCGGTCATTTATTGTTAAATGATATACTATCCATTACTAAAAATATATATAATAATCAATTTTATATATATTTTTACAAAATATATTTATAAGGACCTTCACCTCTTACAACCACATCATTCTTAAAAGGCTCAACTACAATATCATTTCTCTTTCCAATAACCAACCAATTAAACTTACCATTCTTACCGGAAACTCTAAAAACACCATTCTCATCTACTTTAGTGGTTTTAAGTTCTCTATCTTCCAATGAACTATACTCTTCGATGACAGGAGTAAGCTGAATAGTAAAATCAGAAGCCATCTTAGAAGCATATGTAGGTAATTTTATATCAATGTGTCCATCATTTATAACACATTGACCTCTATAATAAACAGCATTCTCAGGACCTTCTAAACAAGCATGTACAAGATAATTATCTTCCTTTGTAGGATGTTGAATAATAAATGTCTTGCCTGAATATTGAACTATTTCTCCAGTAGAAGAGTTCCAGCTTAGAGCACCACTTGCTGTTCCTGCTACTGTCCTAATTGGAGAAATATATAAGCCACTAACTGTAGGATTTATTGCAGTAAATGATGTGTCATATAAAGTTGGATTAATTAAAATAGTATTCTTAGGAACATTAGAAGTTCCTGCTCCATTACCTATTATAATTGATGATGTACCTTGATTTAATCCTGAATTATAACCTATAACAATTGCTTTAGAATTTTGAGAAGTTTGTCCAGCATATGCTCCTATAGCTATTGAAAAATCTTGCTGTGCTATCTGACCAGCATAAGCGCCGAGAGCAATAGAATTAGAACTTTGATTAATCTGTCCTGAACTTTGTCCTATAGCAATAGAGTTACTACGTTGACCATCCTGACCAGCATTTGAACCTATAGCAACAGCATTGCTACCTTGACTTATATACCCAGCTTGATTTCCTATAGCTATTGCGTCAGCCTGTTGGTTAGATTGACCTGCCTGGTATCCTATAGCTATTGCTCTCTGATTTTGAAAATATTGTCCAGATTGCCATCCAATTGCAATAGACCCTGAAGTCTGATTGGAAAATCCAGTCTGAAAACCTATTGCAATAGCGTTAGAATCTTGGCTATTATTTCCTGCTTGATAACCTATAGCGATAGCGTAAGAACCTTGATTAGATTGACCAGCTTGATGGCCTATAGATATTGCGAAATCTTTCTGATTACATTGTCCTGATTGTGTGCCTATAGCTAAAGTGTTTTGTCCTTGATTGTATTGTCCGGCTTGATAACCTGCAGCAATGGCTTGAGTACCTTGTGTGTATTGCCCAGCTTGGTAACCTATAGCAATACCAGCAGTTTGCTGAGAAACCTGACCGGCATTTATGCCAATTCTGATGTTAGTTAAAGAAGATATATCAGTTCCATAGTTTGTAATAGTTGTTGCATTTATATTTCCACTTACATCAAGTTGACAAGAAGGAATACTTTTATTTATTCCAACAAAACGAGTAGCCTTGTCAATAACTAATGAACTTTGATTTAAATTCACAGGTGTGTTGGCGCCTTGTTGTATAGCATCTTTTAAAAAATTTAACTTGGAAATAATTTTATTTTTAATATTAAAATCAGACATTTTTTATTTATTTATAAATATAAAAGAAAATATTAAAAATATGTATAGGGTCCTTGGCCTTTTAATAAAATATTATTTTTAAGAGGCTCTATTTCAATATCATTTCTCTTACCAACAACTAACCAATCAAACTCACCGTTTTCTCCATAAACTTTAAACCTTCCATCTACAATATCCGACACAAATAAACTTCTATCTACTTCTTCACAATCTTCATATACTGGTGAAACATGAACTATAAAATCTTTAGCGAGTTTTTCAATATATTCCGGCAATATTACCTCTACACATTTATTCTCTGTAATTTCAGAACTTCCTCTATAATAAACAGCAGATTCTGGCCCTTCTATACAAGCATGAACTAAATACTTCTCGTCATCTTCTGGATGATCTATTACAAATGTCTTACCTGAATATTGAGCAACTTTGCCTGTAGTTGAATCCCAACTTAAAGCACCAGTTGCTGTTCCTACTGCTGTTCTTATTGGATTAATATAACAAGCACTTGCTGTGGCTGTATTCAAAACGGAACCAGTTGCATTCAAAATGATTGTATTTGAATTTTGAGAAGTTACCCCTGCATTTGTTCCAATAGCTATTGATGCTTTTGCTTGATTTGACTGTCCTGCTAAATATCCAATCGCAATAGATTGAGTGCCTTGCGTAAGACTTCCGGCAAAATACCCAATGGCAATTGCATAAGTTGCCTGAATAGCATTACTATTAACTAAATTATTGAAACCAGCGTTTGTTCCAATAGCAACTGTTTGATAAGCGCCATGACCTGCTGTATATCCTATAGAAACATTACCAGTTCCTGGACCAAACGTAGCACTTGGTGCCGCAACGTTAATATTAATATTTACTGCACCAACTTTTTGATTACATTGCCCTGATCTAGTTCCTATAGCGACTGTATTTGAAGCACTATTACCATCAGATGCTCCAGCATGTAAGCCTATATTTACTTTATAATCTCCGTAAGGAGCATTGTAGAAAGTATTACACCCCATTGATACATTATAATTACCAAAGTTTGAAGCACCATTTCCTACACCTAAGCATACTGAACCTGTTCCAACATTAGTCGCTCCGGCATTTGTTCCGATAGCTACTGAAAAATCTTTCTGCCCAGTCTGGCCGGCATTACAGCCGATAGCCAGTGCATAATTTCCTTGGTTTATCTGTCCAGAAAATGCCCCTAAAGAAATTGCATTTGAACCTTGATTACTTAAAGATGTTTGATAACCTAAAGATATTGCGTTAGATCCTTGATTAGATTGACCTGCTTGCCATCCTATAGCGATTGCATTAGTTGCTTGAGATGTCTGACCAGCCTGATAGCCAATAGCAATAGATTTTCCGGAAGGTAAAGGTAATAATGAGCCGTTAACATTTAAAGTTCCAGATACGTCAAGTGTATAAGCAGGATTAGAAGTATTGATACCAACTTGTTTTGTTTGTTGATTAATAAACAAAGCATTACAGTTTAAATTTATAGGAGATGATACTCCATTTACTAAAATATTACTTAGATTAGTTGCCATTTTATTTTTTATAATTATAATAATATAATTATAAAAAATTAATAATAAGTATAAGGTCCTGAACCTTTTATTTTCAAATTGTTTTTTAGAGGCTCTACTTCTATACTTTCTCTACTTCCTATAACAAGATAATAAAATAATCCTTTAGAACCAAATACTTTAAACTTTCCGTTTTTAACTTTCGTAGAAGAAACTTTACCATTCAATGAAAACACATATACTGTAAAATTACTTGCCAGATTATTTGTATATTCTGGCAATTTTATTTCTACATATTTATCTATTATTTCTCCTTCTCCTCTGTAAAATACTCCAACTTCTGGTCCTTCTATACAAGCATGAACTAAATACTTTTCATCATCCAAAGGATGTTCTATCACAAATGTCTTACCGGAATATTGAACCATTTCGCCAGTCGTAGAATTCCAGTTTAATGCCCCTGTTGCGGTACCTGCTATTGTTTGGATTGGAGAAACATAAAACCCGCTTACAGTAGCATTTAACGAAATATCTGTAGCATTGAAAATAATTGTATTAGCCGGTGTGTTAGAAAAACCAGCCAAGTTGCCTATAGCGATAGAGTTTGTTCCGAGATTTGAATAACCAGCATTCGACCCTATAGCAATAGAACCAGTTTGTTGTGATAAATTACCGGCTTGATATCCTATAGCAATACCGAAAGCGGATTGAGAAATATCTCCTGTATTAACTCCAATTGCTACAGCATTACTGGATTGACTGAATCTTGCTGCGCTTGTTCCTACTGCTACTGAAGCAGGAGATTGCAAGTTTAAGGCGGAATTTGAACCGATAGAAATAGAATTTGAGCCTTGTGTATTTTGTCCTGCTTGTGTTCCTATTGAAACAGCATAGGCACCTTGATTAGATTGACCTGCTTGAAAACCTATACCGATTGTATTAAAATTTTGGTTATATTGAGATGCTTGATAACCTATTTGAATACAAGCATCTCCTAACTGTGTTGAACTTCCTGCTTGATACCCTATAGTTACACCTCTTCTGCTCATATTTGTTTTACCCGCTTGGTATCCTATAGCAAAAGAATTTGCTAATCCTGTTGCCTGGCTTATATAACCTGCTTGGTATCCTACAGCAATATGGTTAAATATTCCTTGAGAAATATCTCCTGCTTGTGTTCCTATTGCCGTACAATTAAAGCTCTGGTTGCATTGCCCTGCTTGTAAGCCAAGAGCAAGAGACTGATAACTCTGGTTACATTGTCCTGCTTGGTATCCTATTGCTACGGATTGAGTAGATTGACCTGTAAGCCCTGTTTGAAATCCAATATCAACATTTGGAATAGTTTTGAAGACAGAAGAACCATTTGCTGTGATAGTTCCTGAGCAAACTACATCTCCATTTACATCTAAGTTGTATTGAGGATTAGAAGTATTCATCCCAACATTCCTTGAACTTTGATTTATGAACAAAGAAGTCTTGTTAAAATTAATTGGAGATGGATTACCGTATTGAAGATTACCTGTATAAATATTTATTTGGTTTTGAATATTATTATTTATTTTAAAGTTGGACATTTATTTTATTATATATTAATATATAATAAAATAAATTAAAAATATGTATAGGGTCCTTGGCCTTTTAATAAAATATTATTCTTAAGAGGCTCTATTTCAATATCATTTCTCTTACCAACAACTAACCAATCAAAGTCGCTATCATTATCTCCATAAACTTTAAAACTTCCATCTATAACATCTGATACAAATAAACTTCCATCAATGTCTCTATCATAATCTGATAAATTATAGATTGGAGAAACATATACTGTAAAATCTTTAGCAAGTTTTTTAGTATATTCTGGCAATATTACCTCTACACATTTATTCTCTGTAATTTCAGAACTTCCTCTATAATAAACAGCAGACTCTGGTCCTTCTAAACAAGCATGAACTAAATACTTCTCGTCATCTTCTGGATGGTCTATTACAAATGTTTTGCCTGAATATTGGGCTACTTTGCCTGTAGTTGAATTCCAACTTAATGCACCAGTTGCTGTTCCTACTGCTGTTCTTATTGGATTAATATAACAAGCACTTGCTGTAGCTGTATTCAAAACAGAACCAGTTGCATTAAACATAATTGTGTTTGAATTTTGAGAAGTTACCCCTGCATTTGTTCCAATAGCTATTGATGCCTTTCCTTGATTTGACTGTCCTGCTAAATATCCAATCGCAATAGATTGAGTTCCTTGTGTCAGGCTTCCAGCAAAATAACCAATAGCAACTGCATAAGTTGACTGAATAAAATTTATACCGGCTAAATTATTAAATCCTGCATTTGTTCCAATAGCAACTGTTTGATAAGCACCATTTCCTGCTGTTGTACCTATAGAAACATTACCAGTTCCAGCACCAAAACCAGAATTTGAACCTATATTGGTATTAATATTTACTGCACCACCTCCTTGCGTTGATTGGCCAGCTCTAATTCCAATTGCGATTGTGTTTGAAGCATTATTACCGTCATTTGCACCGGCATTTAGACCGATACCAATCTTATAATCTCCAAAAGGAATAACAGTATTAATATTACATCCAATAGATACGCAATAATTACCATAATTTGACGAACCAGCATTTGGTCCTAAACAAACAGAACCAACACCAAGATTAGTCTGTCCAGTATTAACACCTATAGCGATTGAATAATCCTTTTGGCCAGTTTTAGAGCAGTTTTGACCCATTCCTATAGCGTAATTTCCTTGATTTGTTGAACCAGTTATTTGACCGATTGCTATAGAACTTATTCCTTGATTATATAAACCAGCCTGGTAACCGAATGAAATAGCATTTGAACCTTGATTAGATTGGCCTGCTTGCCAACCTATAGCGATTGCATTAGTTCCTTGAGATATTTGGCCTGCATTACAACCAAGAGCGATTGAATTCGCAGAAGTTGAAGGCAATAATGAGCCGTTAACATTTAAAGTTCCAGACACGTCAAGTGTGTAAGCAGGATTAGAACTATTGACAGCAACTTGTTTCGTTTGCTGGTTAATAAACAAAGCATTACAATTTAAATTTATAGGAGATGATACTCCATTTACTAAAACATTACTTAGATTAGTTGCCATTTTATTTTTTATAATAATAATATATAATTATAAAAAAAATTAATAATAAGTATAAGGTCCTGAACCTTTTATTTCCAAATTACTTTTAACAGGTTCTA